>Ga0157363_1002896_pt1 | contig 15300 bp, 8 predicted proteins | sample AttsexASBM1_FD_111477 | JGI IMG/M metagenome (GOLD analysis project Ga0157363, IMG submission 111477) | Fungus gardens microbial communities from leaf cutter ant in Ribeirão Preto, State of São Paulo, Brazil - Atta sexdens ASBM1 | ecosystem: Host-associated > Fungi > Mycelium > Unclassified ...
AATGTACAGTGGAAGTATTGTGACTTTTTGCTCCTACGAAATCATGTATATATCCGATACCACAGCTTTGCACTCTAATTTGTTCTATGCAATCGTCAATCTGTTTATAAATATCTATGACGAATCGCCAATCCATTATAATTATACTATAACAAATCATATTTATGGAAGGCAATAATGCAATTTCGAGAAATGAATGTATATCGAATTGTTTTCTTTTCCTTCGCGTACATACATTATGATAATGACAAATGAAACACAAGGAGGAACAGTACACAAGACATCTTTTTCTCGCTCTGTGATACGGGTGGTCAAAAAATATAAGAAAATATAAAGCAAAAGTTTACGGACACTAATAATCCATTCGTCCAATATTATTTATTAAAAAAAAGAGCATTTAATATGCTTATGTTTACGATTAAAACAAAACGTTTACAAGTATGTAGCCGAAATTATATTAAATGCCGATCTCGAAATAATCGACAAAATCACAATAAAAAAATCACAGAAGGCTCGTCGAATAAATGAAAATAAAATTTTCATAGACCACCCAATTCACGGAGCGATTGGACGCTGCTCACTTATTTACACAAATACTTATTAAGATATGCACACACTGAACAAATGATGAACGGAGAGCGAATATGAATTTTCGCTATTGAATCTTGTAAAAATGTACGTGCACAGTAAATACGAACAAAATTTAATTCACATCCAATTAGATTATAAAACTGGTATAGAAAGTTCTAATAAATTCAACTTTACATTCACTTGTTCGCTCATTATTCATTCGCCAAGTGTATTCACATCTTTTGAATACCTTAGAATTTTATAATTTATATACTTATACTGTACACATACAACCAAAACTATCGCTAGCAAATTTGTAATGTATGTACATAATTTGGCGGTTTTTTGAAAATATTTAAAAATCCTTACACGACATACACAGTATGATCGCTATAAATCTATATAGCTGCGTTCGCCAATAACGGCGTTGTATAAGTGGAAGAAGTTTCCGTCAGCCTTCGCTCGATTGTTCATTCGAAACGAAACGTAATTACATAAATATCGAGAATCCGCCTATTATCTTTCGCTACTAACTGATCGTTACTATCATCTCCAAGAAAAAAAAATTTCAAATCGGCGATAAGATACGTCTTTTCTACCATTGTGCTTCTTCCTTAGACCTTATTTTATCTTCCTTTTTGAGATACAATCGTTGATAGTCTTCCTGATAAGTGACATATTGCGCATTCGATTTACCAGGCTTTTGTATAGTACCACCGACCGGCGAATTATTAGGGGAGTATTTCATTTCTTGTAACTCTTGCAACTCCTTCAACGATCTCATCACCATCTGGACATCCTTTTCCTGATCCGTTGGTTGTACTGCGTTCGCTAAAGTATCATCTGTAATGAAACCGTCTTTCCGTTTATCAGTTAAGCCTCGTGGCGAAGAATCATCATTGATGATCTGACTAAGAAAATTAGTTGCAGCAATTGTTTCCTCATTTTGCCTTTGTTCCTGTTCCTCCTTTGAAAGGATTGTTTGCTGTGGCATAGGCACTACGTCTTGATTAATAGGCCCTATCTGTTGCTCAATCATCTTATGATCCTTCTTTCTTTTCTTCTGATCGTGTGATGATTTATGCTTGACTTCCACACATCGCTCTCGTTTCTTCTCTTTTTTTTCAGTCTTCATGACCGTTGCGTCAACATCCTTGTCGTCCAATCTCTTTTCGCATTTAACGTCAGCATTTTCCTGCAAGAATCTATGTTTCAAGGCTTGTGCTGACGAATAGGAAGTATCTTGTCTATATACGGAATGATGTCCTGTTTGGGAAATTTCGTTCGTCTTAGAAAGGCTCACAGGTTCCGGACACGGTGTAATAGAAACTCTATCCTTTATCGCTTCAGTTATTTTTGTCGATAATTTATCGTAATCAACACGTGTTATGGACAACGAGCTGTTTGTTAAATCCATAAAATTAAATTTCTCAACGTGACTCTTAGTTGGTTTTTGAGCCATTAGTTGTGCTGTAGGTACTACAGAAATTTTACCAACTGTAAAATTGTTGACTGCAGCGCTTTCCAGCTGTTGGCCCGCATTGTTCTCTGTATGCTTATCTTTATATTTATTACTATGTTGCTTTCTATCGGTATTAACATCAGACTTCGCTGTAGCTTGACTTACAAAATTCGTCGAATTTTCGCCAATGATCTGAACTTTGGATACATTCGTGTTTGTCCTCTCGTTTTCTTGAGACAAAATATTATTTACGTTTATTGCATCATTCTTTGCAACATTGCAAACTTGAGTATTCGTAGAAGTGGTAACGTTGTTTGCATTGACCATTTCTTTTGATTTCTTCAACTTCTTCTTAATGCTAAAATCATAAAAATCCATTAATATAGAGTAGCACATAAATATTTGACATCAAAGGAATGTATAAATATAAGACAGGAAGAGGCAAGCTGTATATAGTAAGAAACAAAAATATAAAGTAAATTTTCTGTGTGCATTTAATAATAATAACAAAGAGTGTATGCTAACTAAAATAATTGAAGCAATTTTTGCATGTACAAGAAACTAAAAAAAGCATTCGAGAAAGACAAATTAACATTAACATTAAACATTTGCGTACAAGTTAATATCATAATTTCATATAATCTTGTTAATATTTATAAATGCATTAAATTGAGTATCACTTTCGTAGAATATGACTTTTTTTCTAGGAATCCGTTAATGTTTCGAGCGAAGAAGTAGAAATCAGTATTAATCCATTAGACCTTCCTAAAACATACAATAATCAAACCATGAAGCGATCAATTAACCTTCCTGACGTAGTCATGTGACGCGCCAGATTTCTTGATCGCGATTTGCAAAGAAACTAGTTAAATCAATCTTCAAGGATCTTGATCCTAATTTTCGAACACACACTCCTTTCACTTTGATGAAAATAGGAAAAAACCATAGTAAGGGACTTTCATGCACGAAGCAAAGCACAAATAGCGAAAGTTTCTTATAACGCTTATAGACAGTGTATCAACAATTGAATGTAATATATATTAACAGCATAATATACTACTTACGCGGGTTCAACTGGACTAGCATATTTTAGCAAGGTTTGCAATCGTACGTATCCGGGCGGCCATAATGGTAATACATTCGTATCCAGGAAAGAAGCAACAAACGATTCCATACTCTCCTTTCTCGATCTGAGAATTTTGAAATAATGTCTCCTGGCGTTTGCAATTTCAAGAACAAGTTTCCTAAAATTGAAATTTACATATATATGTGCGAATACACATTCAGATTATGATCCAATCTATATGAATTATATATTTTTGATCAAACAAACTTTGCTTCGTCAGTCCATGGAAATCGTTTTCGTGGTATTTTTGGCTTTTCCGTGTTTTTAGACGAACTATCTTCTTCATCGCTGCTCTCTGCATCTGCAGGAGATCCCTCAAAACCCCTGAAATCGATCAATTAATTACATTCTAGTCAAGATAATATTATAAGATTCATGATTTCGCGATGACAAAATGATGATCAGCATTTGTTGTGACAGAATTCCGCGATCTTAATTTCTTTTTTAGTAATAATATTTAGTACATAATCAAATAGCCTAGTCATCGAATTGTGTCCCACATCAAATGCAGTTTTTTTGTTTGACACAAAAGATGATTCTAGTGATGAACTAAACACTGATACTGATGATAAAAAGCCCCGCATCTTCCTCTGCTTTCTCAGTAATGTGATAGATGAAGAATAATGATCACGCTAAATAATAAAATGTCTTTTCTTCTATATGTATAAACATAATTGATTGTATGAATGTTGGTAATTTGAGAGAGCAAAAGCATGTAAGCATGACTAGATTAGAGGAAAAAAGATTAAAGACAGTAAAAAAGAGAAGAAAGATAAAGAGAAAGAGCAGTCGAAGAGGCGAGAATAGAAAGGGGTTCCTCTTACGAGGGGCGCCTTACCAACAGTACCGATATATCTCCCAGTATAATTGAGGACTGAGAAATAAAAAATTACAATAAGTTTATATTCAAGAAATTATAAACTATAGTTTTATATGTACTGGATTTTTTAATTCAACTGTATTTAATAGAATTATAAAAAATTATAAAACAATTTATTATAAATAGAATTAAAATATAATCTACTATTAGAGAGCAAAAGTGAACTATCGCAAAAATCAAGAATAAAAACTGTGACATATCAAATCACTAATAATACATACTATTATATAATAAAATTACTTACTTTTCATCAGCAACTTTCTGACATTCTTTCATATATTTATCCATAACTGATGGCATAATATTATCGATGAGCATTTTTAATCTATAAAGTGTTAACAAACTTTATCAAAACTTTCAAAGAACAAAAATATAAAAAAGATATAATTTATGCACAATATTATAAATATCAAAATAAATTCTTATGTATTGTACAGTTGACACACTATCTTACTTTTGCATCGGTTCGTTCACTCTGTGTTCTGCGTCTTTTAAATAAAGTTTTTTAGCTCTACTGAGAAGAGTAATTTTACTACAAGGTAAAAATCGTACTAGATGTACATAAGTTTGTAATCTTATACTAGGCGAATTCATCATTCGCAGTTTTTTCTCTAAACTGTAATATAAAAGTAACGGATCTTAGAATAATTTTCACAATTTGGGTAATTTGTAATTTAAGCAATTTAAACAAACTTACTTAAAGAGCACTTCATTAACTGCGCTATTGAAAAACTTGCTTTTGCCGCCATCTTTGCTATTTTCCGCCTGAACTTTTAATTTATTCACTATCTCTCTTATATCCTCGGGTAGATTCTCAGGCAAAGATGCTTCCTTATTCTCCATTTCCTCGCCGTCGGATTCAACGTAAAGGCAAACGCGGGATTTCCCCGAATCTGTTGTATCACGACTCGAGTCGTCTTCGATTCCTCTAGCTGCTGCATTAACAACGCTTTCTATCGCATCGTCAATATTACTATCTTTAGCATCCAATCTCTTTAGATCTATCTTCTTCGCGTCGTATCCATTACTATTTGATGATTTTTTTTCGAACTTTTTAATATCGAACTTTTTCTCATTTATTTTATTTTTCTCCGATTTATCAGATTTTTTCTTCTCCTCTTGATCTTCTGAAGCTAAAATCACCAGAATTATTCCGTAAATAATGTGTAAATCGAAAATTTTTAATAACTTAATAACGATATAGAAAGTGAGACACATACCTGTACCTCCTTCAGCATCTGTCGTCTCATTCTTTTCCTTTCGTCTCAAAAGATCCAAATCTGGTTGAGAATTTTGTTGTGCATCTTGCGCTTGATGATTTTGCGGCTTTTTCCTCTTTTTGCTATTCTCGTGATTAACTCTCTTCTCGCTATTTTCCTCAATTTTCCGTCTCTGTAACAGATATTACATTATATAAAATAACATATGGACAAAGTATTATATACAAAATAAATAATGAAGTTTACTTAACACTATAAATGTTTTAAAGTACTACATTGATCAATCAGAAAAAAAATTTTACTAACTGATTAATCAAAAAAATGCTTTAAAGTGTTTGTAATATCAAGTGAACTATAGCGAATATCATATATTTAAAAAACAATTTACCTTTCGCGGGTTATCACCAGTGATATCCTCCGTCTCATCGTCATCCGAGGAGCTAATGATTCGTTTATCTACTCTTTTAGGATTAGGACTATCTACATCTTCGGTATCCTCCTCGCTACTTTCGCTACTTTCCTCATCATCGCTATTATTATTATTATTATTATTATTATTATTATTATTATTATTATTATTATGGACTAACGAACGTCTATCGGCTGCTCTGAACTCAAGAGCTCCACAATTGATATAGAATCCTCCGTGCGCCGTGGTCATCTCTTCGGGTACGATCTCATCATACTATTGACAAAATATTTGCATTAAAAATTGATATCTTCTTTGAAGATATTCTCTTACGTATAGAAAAGGACTTAACGTACAGCATCAGTATTGTCGATGAAGGAATCGTTTTCATCATATCCTGCGCCCAAGTCCACGTAATCATCATACTTGTGCCTTTTCTTTCCCATGGTAGAGGTTCCCTAAGACAACGAGAAATAATTAACCTCTGTCGATTTTATTCCAAAGGTCAGATTTTTTATCGTCAACATACATATTTTGCCTCGAACCGTCTCGCCATGTCTTTAAGCTTATCCTCGTCATCGTCATCGTCGAACGGATCCAGTCCATTGGTCGCATTTTCATCTCCCCTCTTTTGTTCTTTCCTTCGCTTTTTCTGCAAAATAAATAGATTAATTTATAATCGTTCGAGTTACGCATCAAAACGTGCTGTTGCACATTCGCGAATCGACCTAGTAATTCACAATCAAATCGCTTTCTATCTCACTTCGCTCTCTGCACCACTTTCACTAATTTATAAAAAATTCAGATCGATCAAAGAGAATAAACCGCGTATCTGTACGCGCACTCATGTATAAGTTCTCGAATCCGGTTTAAAAATTATTATTATTATTTCTCGCAATATTATTTATTTTTCGTAATTTATCAAAAACTCTATTTCAAAAGCATAATTTTTTTTCACATAGAAATAATGGTAGAAAAACGCGTCATGCAAAATTATTTACACGATTTTAAAGACACTTATTAACATCAATAATATTAAATTGCTAGTCAATTTTATTACTATTCTAGCTTCAATTTATGAGTATTTCAAGGCTGACAAATAATCAGCATACAGTTACTTGAATTAAAAATTCGCAAAAAATAATTTGAACCGAATAAAGTCCAACATTAAATAAGGCCCACTTTTAAATTTATTACATTAAATTTATTATATTAAAACTCGCTTTATGCCTGCAGTATATGCTTAAAAGATGTATCATAGAAAGTAGATAAAAAAGAAATAAAAAATTGGAATCGATAGCAACACGTTTAACTCAACAAAAACTTGTGTATATGAGCCATTTTTATACAATTCGCTGCAAAATTTAGCAGCACACAATGTTTCATAATTTATTATAATATTATTCAACTTCCTAACTATGGAAAATAAAAAAATAAAATCAATTTTTTTAATGAATATAAATATTTTTTTTAAACAATGTACTTATTAAATAAGGTCTACTTACGCGACTTATTATTACAGCTATTATTATTTGTTTGGGATTTATGCTAAAGAATAATGATTTTCAATACTGCTATCTTTTAAGCTAAAATTACATTTAAATTGTTAGAAATTTCTAAAGATTGAAGAGTTAATTACAAATAAAATTGAAGATAATTATAATGTTTGAAAGTAAAGTAAGTTCTAAGGAATTTCCTTTCTATGATTAATAACCATTTTAAAACTGATTTAGAAAAATAATGTTTATTTTTTTTATCATTTTTAATTTATTTTTGATTTAGGCTTTTTTATATTCATATGTATGTAATAAGGTTCAATATTAGAATTTAATGTTTATTTACAAATATTCTATGAATAATATATTTTATTTTTGAGAGTGAATAAAATGAAGATTTGATTCTCACTTATTTCAATATTCCCATAAATGGAATTAAAAAAAAAATAAAATAAATTAGATGAACCTTATTCGACTTAGATATATTATTATTAGATACAAAGATCCGCTTTGACCAAATATGTTATTTTCCATCAATTTCTGTAATAATAATAATAATATTATTATAAATGTATCATTGAAAATAAGATATCTTTTATGATCAATGTTAGTCAAATTTATATCATATCATCAAATTTATATCAATAAAATCTTTTTCAAAAACACTATTTTTTCATATTTAGAGTATGTACGGAATAACTTTTATTGCATCATGCAAAATGTATTTATATTTCTCCTGAGGAGATAATTAAGAAATTACGAAAGTCTATTTGATAATTCAACCATGAGTTAACCTATCTTATACATAGAGCGAATATTATAAATTAAAGAAGAAAAATTGAAGACTTTCGTGACGGTTTTTTCGAAATAGAAGATATATAAAAAATCCGTAGTAGTTTAATTCATATTAGTATATTCACACATATTGAGATATTCATATATTAATATATTCATATTAGTATATTGAAAACAATTCAGTCTTGTTTTTGTTCCATAATAAGATTATTAGATGGTATTCAATCTCTATTTTAAAATCGTTTTAAGTAATGTCTTAAGTATTGCTAATACAATTCTCTGATTGGCTTATGACATCTTAATAGGCTTTCTACAATAAGCGAAGTCTCAGGGTGATATTTCATTTATCCGTTTTTGTCGTACGACAAAGACTGTAGAACAGAAAAATTCTTGAATCTCTCTACAACCAATTAACAAGCTCGATAAATTTGTCGCATAAAAAAATAAATGTATCATCTTTAAGCTGTAAGAAATTGTCCAATCGCAATCGAATGTGAGAAGAATAAATCGACTGTAATTGGTTAATTTCTTACAGCTTAAGGCTTAAGCTTAGATAACTGGCTTATTGTAGATAGCCTATTAGACTGTATGTAAGACAATCTCAAATATAAGAATGGACTATGCATACCGACCATTCTCAGGAATGAGGATCACAAAAACTGAAGAGAGAAACAAAAATCTAATTTTTACTCATAATTATAAAAACAAAAGTGATGTGTGCGAAAGTGTGATGTTCTGAAAAGGATGCTAGCCAAGGATATCAGGAGCGCATAAAGCAGAACGTCGTCCTTGTGATTCGCGCTCTTTCCCACATCACGAACTACCTCCTACAGTCTCCTATTCCCCTGTTGAAGGGACGCCGAATCGAGCAATTGATCTTGTCTGCGACGTGATTATTGACGATCAAGTATCAATTGGTTTCTTTCTTTTCTGCACAAACGCGTCTTGATCGAATCGGCCGTGTTAATCATTCAATTAGTTACTCAATTAATCAGTCAGATATAATCGCGAATCTGCACGGTATCGCTTTTTCTCACACCGCTTCGCTGCTCGCGGTTATTATCGGAATTTAAAAAAAAAATACGGGGCTAACCCAGTAACGCGATTTTATCGCTTGATGAATTAAAAAATTCAGATAAAATTGAATAGAAGAGAAGAACGCAAGCACAATAGTCGCGATGAAAATAATGCGAGAGAAAAAGAGAGTAGTTAAAGCTTGTTTACCATCTGTCTCATAATCAGATTGACATCTGAAATGAGAAAATACGCAATAAAAATTCTTGTAACATATATTAATACAAAAATATGTTTTAATAAAACAACAATCGATAAAACCTTATAAAATATATTAAAAATTCTCTTTTTATTTCTTTAATTGATATATAAAGTTTAATTAATATATAAAGTGTATCTGGAAATAAATTATATAAAATATAATTAATAAATGGAATAAACTATGTTCATAGCTACTACAAATTGTTAAATCAATATGTAGAAATAAATATTATTTAATTTTTCTTCAAAACAAGAAGATAATTGTCGATATATTTTATATTTTATCAATTGCAAATATTTTGTTTCATCGTAGAAATTTCTATTCAAATATAACTGCAAGTTTATTTTTTTGCTTCTGATGTTATAATATGAGATATGTAGTAGTGGTGGATGAACACGAGCATTAAAAAATGAAACGAGCTTACTGAATATAGCTGCGTATTAAACAAGAAGAGAATAACATTCGATTTTCACGAATTCATCGATTCTCATTTAATTGTAACAATATATATCTTACGGTCGATCGATTTTACATTGCAAATTTTCGAAAGGCGCGCTGCCGCTTCGAAATTTGATTCGCCGGCGAATTCGTGCCACGTTTTCGAAAACACGTGCGCGATCAAAACAAAGCTGCAAATTGCACGCAGCGTGACCATCGTTGAAAATAAATAAAGCGGCGTTGCTCGAAAGAGCTGGAGCAATCCAGACATTCTAAATGAAAAGAGTAGGAGCGAGTGCAAATATTTCAGAGACGATTTATCGCCCTTCCGTCCCGCCAAACTCGTTATTTCGCGAGACACAAACGCGATTGAAAGCGCAACAATGGATAGTGTAATTCACGTACGAATTTCATGCATTCACTTGAAAATAAAATATTTTATGTAACGGATATCGTGGTATATTCAGACCGTCCAATAACATCCATAAATTATCGATTTATTTATGAAAAAAGAGAGAACAGAATGAAGAATAGTGATAACATTAAAATGGCTTCAAAAATAAATTACATGTATTTTTTAACAAAAAATATGAAAAAATTGGAATTTTTTTCTGTATTGCATTTGAAAGTGATACAAAAAAAAAAGTAGCAATGATTTAGAATCTGGATAAAAAAAACATGGTTTTTTTTATAAAAAGCAATTAAAATAAGAAAATTTTTATTAAAACTATAAATATATGTATTGTTAAATATAAATTATTGTGATCTCTTAAACTCTGTTTCAAATATACAGCATTCATTTTTATACAAAAAAAAAATACAAAAAAAAATATAAAATTCTAATTTCTTGTGCAGAGACTATATATCAGATATACTTTCAATAAATAATGGCAGCTAAATAAATTCCAAATATGTTTTAATTCAAAGAAATTCAAAAATATAATTGTTAAATAATACCAAATTATCACGCACAGTTGTTACTCTCAACTTATTATTTGAGTATTAATTTGTTTGTTAAATAAATTAAATTATTATTTTATTCTAAAGAAATTAGATATACTATTAAAAATTAAATTAATCGATTGAAAGCCCTGCCGATCATAAGATTTCTATTTTGAGTATTTGATTTCAAACAAATTTAATTTTTCGATCAATCACGAGTAATTTTAATTATTTTAACGCGATTTGTTCTTAGGAATGATCTCGAATCGTGTTCTGTCATCAGGATCGTATTTACTATGCGTTTTTCACCGAAAAGGATATTGAAGTAGATTGTTCGTCAATTACCGAAGTAATAAATACATCAAATTAGATCGGGTGCTTATTTATTTATTTTATTATCCACTTGTATCGCGCGGCAGAAGTGAGGGAAAGAGAATGGAATCGCGAGCGCATGACACGCGTTTCGAGCGGCGTATTCGATACGTGTCGGCGGTCACGAGTCTCCTCCGGTGCATCGATCTACAATTCAGAAAGGAGAGTCCCGCAGCACGCTCTCTCGCGCGCGCGTGAAATAAGAGACCTCCGTGCGCGACCACACGTTCACGCACGATGTGTCGCTTTTCTCTCTTTCTCCCCCACCCCCCCCCCTCTTTCTCTCTCTCTTCCTCTCGGTCTTCCACATTTTCTCTCCCACTTCCTCTTCTCAATCGCGTTTTCCGCGTATCCTTCTCTCACATAGCAAGACTCGCTGGACGAAATGTACATGGCTTGCGAAATAGACCGGCGTAGACGCTGCACACACGAATAAGGCACGCCGCCGTCGCATACATGTGAGTCTCTTTCCCTTCTTCTCGAAGGAGAACAGAGAAAAAGATAGATAGAGAGAGAAGGCAAGACAGAGATAGATGAAATGCCGGACGATCGCGCAATGGCAATTCTCTCGTATAGATGTTTTAAGAACAGAAAGGACGAGGGACGCGCACGAAGGACGCCGTGTTTCTTCGCAGAGAATGATAGAAAACTGCGTTTGCCTTGAAGGTGCAAATCTGGCTTAATTGATTGACAGTGTATGGCTGAATGTTGGACGATGACGTTGACACGCGCGGATCCGGCACAGCGAAGGATAGTGAATCGATCAAGAAACTGTTCTCGCCCTGTCTCGTTTCCGCCGTCTGTCGTCTGCCATTCCTTGTCTTATATGCATGCGGCTGGATAAATTCCGACGTACACGGCAGCGACGCGAGCCGCGTGACAATCGCGCGGCAGCCACCTCGACGAGGATCCCTCGCGCCTTTTCGGCGTCCACGTCTCGTCGATAGATAGCCACACGCGTTCCATCATGTGTGTGTGTGTGTGTGTGTTGTGTGTATGTGGTGTATGTGTGTGTGTGTGTCTCTCTCTATTCCCTCTTCCCCCATCTTGTCACACGCTCACATTCTCCCTCTCTTTCTCTCTCTCTCTCGCTCTCTTTCATTTCTCCGTATGTTTTATGTGTGCATGACACAAGGCTTGACATACGGTCTTTTGTTTTCCCCTCCCTATGGGAGTGATGGGTGCGGATAAATCGCTTGATAGCTTACCTCCGCCGACTTGAGGAGTTGGGCATAGTTGAATTCCGGGCATGTCTTCTCGTTGGACTCAGGAAGGGTGAGCGTGAAGCGGAAGGAGGGCGCGAGCTGCTTGCCCATATTCCCCTTTTTCTCCTTCTTCGTCGCGTGGCCCAGGGGCTCCGGGAACTCCAGGGTTTGCAGGGGCACCCGTTTCGCTTCTGACATTCCTTTTACATTTGCACTAAACCTAACGCGGATCACGGAAACACTGCGGACCCTGCGACCGCGGCAACATGATACACCTTCCTCTTGCTCTCTCTCGCTCCTCGATTAAACACCGCGCGGACGCCGCCGCTCACACGTCGCCATCTTCGGCACGACTGTTTTTAGAGTGCGCCACAGACGCACCGCCGTAACGCCGCCACGCATGCGCCCGAATACCTCGCCATTCCGCCGCGTTTTCAACGTTATCAAATTGCGAATTGGCGATTGAATGCACTGATCGCTGCAATGAGCAATGACCGCTTGTCGCGGAACTGGTCTAGTTTCCACCGAGAGTTCAATTTATCATTCAACTGTAAGGGAAATACTCGATTGTAGTTGGTTGGTTTTTACATTCTGATCCGAATTAAACTTTCGGTGGAAATGAGCGCTCGCTGTTATTGATGTATTCTTTCTTTCTTTCAAATCTAAAATGCTGATGGATGATCTAAAAGATTACACCAATAACGAGCGCTCAACTATTGAGTCCGCTTGAATGCAACCATTAAAGCAACTAATCAGCGCTATTCCGCATTTTTCCATCACGCAAGTTTTATGCTGTGTTTACAACGTGCGTCAAAGATGCATCCAGGATGAACATAATTTAAACATTACTAACTCTGTTAATAATTTATTTATTAAAATAAAATATAATTTATCAAGTTGTAAAAACAATTATTACTGTTGTAATATTTAATATTTTACAATCAATATTTACAACCCATATAGCACAGAAGATTGAAGTAATATTACTGCAATGTTGCAATATTGCAGATTACAATGTAACATTGCAGAGATGTAAATTATCAATTTGCCTGGAAAATGTCAGTAATATGTCTGTAATATTCCAAAAACGTTGCAAAATTATAATTCTTTAATTGTTACAATAATAATAATATAAAAATATAATTTTTTTCTAATATTTATGTAATATAGTCTTTTAGTTTAACAGCCGTTTTTACAATATAATAATATAATCCATTTTTATATTTAAATAAAAAATTTATTAATCTATTATTTGATAGATTATTTCATTAGCTAAGTTTTATGTTTATTTTAAATATGAAATTAAAAGATTTTGTATAATATCGAATTTAGATACAATTAATGCATTATTATTGGATAAGCAATTAAGCTGCTAAAATTGATTTATCGAAATATTAATTATGTGATCGATGATGTATTTGTTTGATATGAACGCAAGAATAAACCAGCGCCCAAATTTTATTGATAAATTTCACACTATCATTTTTTAATCGATTTCAATTGACTCGGAATGGCTTCGAATTAAAAAGAATCTGCGATTAAATTCATGATTAATTTAGCGATTAAAATTCATGATTAACTAAGCGACTGTATTATTATGTTAATGTGAATAATATTTGTAGTTTGTTCAAGGCACATATATACATGTTTTATCCTTACGAATAAATTTATTCTTCAAAATTAATATTACATTCATTGAAATGTTTTATGGTTTTATCATAAAAAATAGTTTTATAGAAAGCACATATCACTAGAAATATAATTTGTAAAAAGTTATTGAGATATATATACAGAAAATAGTTTTCATTTTAGAGTCTTCGTAAGAAATTTATCCAAATACATTAAATCGCAATATTACTAAAACGTTTCATTACAATATAACAAAAAGTGGACATCTTAATTGTTGGAATCTTACAGCAATGATTCAGCACCGTTTTGTAACCACTATACAATATTACAGTATTTCAGTGAAATTATTCTGCAATGTTTCTGCAATCTTTCTGTGCTATATAGGAATCTCCTAACAATTTTTTGAACCGTTTTAACGCATTTATTATAATATCATTTTTCAGGATTGTGTGAACAGAACAGAACTGAAATCGCACGTAATATGTCATTGTTTTTTTATTTTGATATCTGTATTTACATACTTAGATCTTGTCATTTTGTTTCATTCGTCTCAACATTAAGCGATTCCATCACATCAATCAGCATCAAATTATTTTAATCTTTCGAAATACGATAGTTTATTACAAGAATTACAATTTAGGCTGCGGTCAAAGTCTCACTACAAATGCTTTGAAGCGTTTGATTGACTTAATTAGAAAAAAGAATTTTACAAATTTACTAATCAAAAATTGCTTTAAAGCATTTGTAGCATCGCGTTAATCGTAACCCCTTAGACGGTGGTCAAAATCTCGCTACAAATGCTTTGCAGCATTTGATGGATCAATTAGAAGAAAGAATTAAAAGAAAGAAACAAATTGACCAGTTAAAAATTATTTATGTATTTAGAAGTCAATAATATTCGATTTTTCTTTAAAATTGTGATTTTAATGTTATCGTCAAAGTCTGATTCATCAACAGAGATGATAACTGCAGAAAAAAATTGTAATTTTTTTCTGTAATATATTATAATTTTACAAGTATGCATATTTATTTACGGAATATTTATATAAAAAATCATGAATTTAATAATGTATGAGCCAAATATTTATGTTAATAATAGCAAATTTATATCAATTGTTAATAATATCAGCGTTTTTCAATTACCTTCGGGCCCTTTTTATGCTGCCGAAAATTTATCCAGAGTTGATCTTTAATTTTGGGAGTACAAATAAGTTTCCGCCGTTTTTTATCAAAAATTAAGCATTTATTGTGAAAAAACGATATATAATGTTTTATTCAAAGTAATGACCATCGCTAGCCACTACTTTTTCCCATCTTTCTGGTAGCATGTGGATACCGCATCAGAAGAACACTTCATCTTTTGAGGCTATCCAATCATCGATACAATTTTTGATATCTTCATATGATATGAAGTGCTGCTCAGACAGGCCATGCGTCGATCGAAACAAGTAGTAGTCGGAAGAAGCAATGTCTGAAGAAT
>Ga0157363_1002898_pt1 | contig 15296 bp, 18 predicted proteins | sample AttsexASBM1_FD_111477 | JGI IMG/M metagenome (GOLD analysis project Ga0157363, IMG submission 111477) | Fungus gardens microbial communities from leaf cutter ant in Ribeirão Preto, State of São Paulo, Brazil - Atta sexdens ASBM1 | ecosystem: Host-associated > Fungi > Mycelium > Unclassified ...
ATACAAATCGAATATTCGTCTGGGGAATTTTTTACAAAGAAGAAAAAGACATACAAGCATGAATATTTTTATTACACAAATTACAATATAAATAAAATAGAAGAAAATGTATCAAAAGAGATGATCTGACAGGAGATATTCTTGATCTTTCAACATTCTGTATAACGAAACATATTGCATTGCTTTGTACATTTTTGACAGTATCAATCGCTCACACAGCTCTTCTTTGCTCTTAAATCTTAGATCTCTGTATCCCAGATTATTAAAAAATTCCAGAACGAAGTTGAAACAGTTCATATTGATGGCATCATAGTTAATGGATTTCCATTTAATATCCTTTGACATAAGTATTAATGCTTTGTCCCATTGTGCAGTCCAGGCTGCTGGCACAAGCTCCAAAACAATACAATCAGTCCACTTGGTGATATCATTTTCTATTAGTCCCTCTTTGTCAAACTCAACAATGCCACCATTAGAGTTAACTATTCCAATATGCAAATCGTCGCGTGTCATGTCGTAATCATCAAGAAAGCTGCCTCGTGAAGGCCGAATAACAACACTGGTTGGATTATGAATGGCATTCGCAAACGGACATGGAACACGAAACGGATCTACAATGAAGTTCTGCATTTGTGATGAGCATACCGGACATATCGCCGGAATTTGCATGCAAAACACATTCTTGGTCTTGCAATGATGGAAACAGATGATGCCTGGATCGTTGTTCATGTTCCCAAAGAACAAATTAAATTTAAATTTGACACTCCAAGATATACATATATTATAAGATTCTTATTTAATTCTATTTTCTATTATTTAAAGAAATTTTCATTCAATCAATCAAGGAAGACAAGAGAGCTGTCAATCTACAGAACAAAATGTATATACAATAAAAACATTTGTCACATAAGGAACAGCTTCGTCGACCACTTTATCCATTTTTTCCTCACTATTTTACAATGCTCGCACTGGAAACGAGAAATCAAAAGAACACGAAAAGTGTAAAAAAAATATATGTGATAATAAAAATATGTGATAAAAAATAGATTTGTTCTTTCAACCAAATTTCTTCATTTCTTCCCTTTTCCTCCCCATATTGAAAAAAAGAGAAAAAAGATAAACATTGCAAGAAATTCAACTAAAAAAACAAGCCTAAAATATGTATAAAATACAAGTTTGTATATATATATATACATATATATATATATATATTAAGTAGCGAAATAATGCTATAATCTTAACCTAATCTAACCTTGATAACGTATTCCATACAACGTAAAAAATTAATGTTATTCCATAACATTACGTACATGAATAGAAACATCTCAAATGCATGTGTTAATTATTAAAACAAAATACAATTCATTAACTAACTGACGTTATCAAAACAATCAGATGAAAAAACAAAAGCATATTGTCTAAATTCAATTCTTTTCAAAATACTTACATGACTGACGCACGTGTAACTGTAGTATGTACATAAATGTCATGCTGCTCGACGTCAAATACGAGAGTATCACTCCAATGAGATTCAGTAATTACGAAACTTCTTGTTGTCGTACATCAGTTCTCAGACATTGTAACATTCAAATGTACAACGATAATTACAATGCTGTCATCAGAAGACAATTGCTTCTCCTTCTCCTATAATTAATAGTTGCTTTTCCTTTACATTTAAGATCGTAGCACAAACTTTTGCAACTAATCAGAATCTTTCCTTTCCTCCCATTCTATGGAAAAGAAAATTTTCGATTGGTTGATTCCCTTATGCACTATGCGTTATGCAAGAATCTGTGCTGCGACCAATATACACAAGTGAGGGCCTGAGCACTCACTGAGCAACAAGAATCGTCATAACATTTACTTAGACTTAAATTAAATTGTTTTAAATTGTAGACGTAAGTAACACACAACCTTTCACGTATGATACATACGAACTTATTACCATATCTCCAAGAGATGGCAATAAATCGTACATACATCATACATCAAAGTAACGCTTATGCGTTACTTACGTCTACAATTTAAAACGGGGAGTATAACACTCTTGTATAACGCATAACATATAAGACGTAAGAAATTCAATCAATCAGAGTTCTTTATTTCATGAAAAGGAAGGAAACAAAGGACTTTGATTGGTATATTTTCTTATGCATTGTATCTATATCCACAAACTTGCATAGCTGCATAAAGAAGCACATACATAAAGAAAATTATCTTTTCTTCTTTCTCCTCTTCCTCTTCTTCCTCCTCGTCCTCTTCTTTCTCCTTTTCATCTTTTTTCTTTTCTTCTTCTTCTTGGCGAATGGCCTAGCTGGCATATAAAATACAATAGATTAGACTTATCTCTTTTTATAATCCAGTAAATAATAGTTGAAAATCAGATTATTAAATTCTATTATAATATCTAAACTAAGGTCCATTTCTACCAATGTAGATTAACTTTAATCTCAATTCAACTTATTCTTTATCTTTTTTTAATTTTCAGAACTCGAAAAAGATGAAGAGTTAATAAACCGAGATTAAAATTAAACTATATTGGTAAAAAGCCTAAGGTATTCATAGTCATATCTTATATTCAAAATCGTCTTAAGTACGGTCTTAAGAAGTCACGAACCAATTAAAAAACTGCATTAGCATCTTAAGACATTACTTAAGACTTGAAAGACTCAACTATAAATACCGGCCTAAGGCTCAGTTTTACAACTCATTAACGCAAAAGGTTCAACTAATAGACGAACTTTTTAATTCATCGATTGCTCAATCACTATGCGCAAATATAATTTTGTTCCATAAAAGCTGCATTTGCGCATAATGCGATTGATAAATCTATAAATTAAAAAACGCCTTATTTCTCATTTCTTCTCAATTCTAGCATTAGAAAGAGATCAGAAATAAGTTAAATCTCGGTTGAGTTAACCATGAGTTATAAAACTGGGCCTAAGATAAGGCTGTGTTCGCTTTGTCATTCACAAAGCGTTATTTATTATTAAACAAGAATGAAACGATGCTTAAAGCATTTTTTGTGAAAGACGAGCAAACACAGCTTTAGGTCCAGTTAAAAATTGATGATTGCGATTGGTCAATTTTTTAGCTTCTGATTTCTGATTTATGATTAAAGCGGGGAGCATAACATATGAAGCATAAAAAAATGAATTAATCAAAATCTTTTATTTCCTTCTTTTCTGTAAAATAAAGGACTCTGATTGATTGATTTTCTCATGTTTTGTGCGTTATGCAAAAGTCTGTCTTTCTGCTTTATAGAAGGCCTATTACAGAATACAAAGACTGGTGTTAGCATCATAGGAGCCCGCAGCCGCAGATGAGTCTCTCCCATTGGACCCAGCTGCAATATTAAAGAACATTATCTGGGAATCGAAAACGTTCGAGGGTGTGGTCGAGTTGCCTCTGCTTTGAAGTATTTGATTAAATCCGAATTTACAATAGGTATTTTAACCCTTGAGCCGTAAAAAATTGACGAACTACAGTAGAATATGAGGAGAATAATTGATTCGTCCATTTCTTATGGCTTAAGGCTTAAAAATCTATTGTAGATCTGGGATAAGTAATCAGAAGAAAGAATTTTATTAATTGACCAATCAAAAAATGTTTCGAAGAATTCGTAGCGACAATTTGATCGTACTCCGAGACGATGCTTGGTCGGTAATTCGATGGCGCCACAATTTCCTCAGTGTCGGCGTCTAGCGGAACGAAGTAGAAGCACTAAAGAAGCTTCAAGATCGGAAGTTCTAGAGACTATTGAAAGCTTTGTTCTTCTTGCTGCGCACCTCACCGCACTTCTCTTCCACCATTTCCTCGTTGCGGGCTACATGTACGTTCTTGTGCTTCCCTTGGACGTGGTGTGGACTCTACGACGACTATTAACCGCATATATTTGCAATCGCTGCACCTTCTTACACTTTCTGCAGCCGAAATATCAGAGCATATCAGAGGTGCAAAAGGTGTAACGGAATAAAGCGCGAAAATAAGATACTGCATCACGCGGCGAGGAAGGGCTTTTACCGATTTGGTTGGGATTGATGTGAAGAAAAGCGTGCGATTGTCGACCGCGGTGAACTGGACGAGTCTCAAGATTATACAGTCAGCGACTTCAAAGCGTCATCCTGGCGGCGAAGATGCAAGGCTGGTTTAATCGCGACGAGGATGGCAAGGTGATCATAGACAGCAATGGGTTTGTCACGATCACCTGCGAAGGTAATGGTAAATAGACCACAATTATATATTTATATATATATATATATACACATATATATATATGGTATATTCTATTGGTGTGTGCATTGTTTACATTACTATACTTTACCATATAATATCTATTAGCAATAAGTCAATGCAGATGTATCAATGAATATTAATAACATCGATGTTGATAGAGGAAAATGTGGTTTTTCAACTGCATATATCAGAGATCGACGAAAAAGCCGAACAGATGTGCTTCAATGTCAATGGCAAAGACATATATATCGATGTTGTTCCATTTGAAACAAATGAAAATGATTCCGAGGGTGATAAGATCATGATTGAATCAGAGGGCAAGGAGTCCAAGGAAGAAAAGTTTAATAATACTCCAACAACAAGTAAAAATGGAAATGCAATTTTCCCTTGGTGCGACGCCTCGACGAAGATCTTCTTGAGAGAGTACAAACTGAAAAAGGAATTAGTAAAGCATCGAAAATTAAAAAATATGAAGAGGGCATATCAGGAAATAGCCTATAATTTGGCAGAGAATGGCTTCAGTGTATCGCCCTTGCAAGTGGAAAATAGATACAAAACACTCAAACGTGCTTATAAGAACATGATAACGCACAACAGGAGGAGTGGGAGAGGAAAATATATTTGCAGTTACGAAGAGTAAGTTTGTTTTTCTAGAAAATTTTTACAAGTTGACTTAATCATTAAATCACATGTTAAATCTTTTTTTTTTAATAAAGTTGTGGGTTTTAAGAATTATTCAGCCCATCTATAACTTCTTATTTACACTTTCTCTTTTTTCATCTAACACATTGTATAAAGTGTATAGAGGTATTCCTGGATATTATCTTAGACATATCTTGTAAGCTCCAAATCCTTTAAGTTCTTCGTATAATTCACAACAACATTAAGCCTTCTAACTTTTAATCAGTTAGTTGGAGCAGTAAGCTTTTTAAATTTTCTGTATATGTGAAATATGTGATCGAACCTGGATCCATAGATTGCCAATCCATAGGCCGAGCTTGTAGAGCCATCCATGCTTCATATGTCAAATATGTTAAATGTGCTTACAGTGATTTGGTTGAGATATTTTCCAATGATATATATGACACGAAAATGAATGATGAAGATGATGCAAAGGATCCAAAGGAAACGTAAGTTATAACTAATCAAAATTACAAAATTATTTAATTAAGTACTTTAAGGTTGATTCATAAATATTTTTTTAAGACTTTCACCTATTACTCAAAAAAATAATTCGTCTAGTGAGACATTTCGTTTGAAGACTCTTCAGCATAATGCCAGATTGGAGGCTCAGAATGTAAAGATAATTGAAAATCTACAGAGCTGTCAGCGTTTATTGAAGAATTTAATCACTTCTTTGGATAGTAAAAATAAAAATTCCAATTACGTGCCAAGTGGAGTCTTGCAGATATGTATGGAGATACGGGACATACAGAAAGAGGCAAATGCTCGTACAGAAGAACAAAGGGAGAAGGCTAAGGAGCAGAGAGAAAAGAGGAATAACTTATTGGAAGAAATTGTAACAATTCTTAAGTCTAGAAAGGATACGTAATACAATCAGTATCAGACAAGTGTTGGACTCATCCTGAATAGTTACAGAATGATAGAATTTATTTATTCTTTTAAATGCAAAGAGATAACTTTCTTGTTGTGTATTTTTATAATTTCATCACAATTAATACACATTGCCTTCCTAGTAAAATTTGTTCTGTGTACGTCACAATAGATTTCATTATGATAGAATTTTTAAGAACAATGATTATTGTATATTCAATGATATCGTATTGAGGTTGTATCATGGAATAATGTGAATATTTTTATTATAGTCAAGCTACATAAATTTTATATGAGATGGCTTTTATTTTTTACATAAGTTTTAAATTCTGCCGTGACTATTGTGGCAAAATTTTAGAACATCACTGAAAAATCAAACATCACAGAGGACAGATTATTACTACGATGGCAGTCAGAGTGTTAACTTGTCTAGCCAGATGATTATTAAAAAATAGATAAAAATAATTGTATACTTACTGATAAAAAAAGCATCAAGTAAGATTTTCTGTAAACCTAAGTTACACATCAGGGTCGAGATTTAGGGACTTATTCTGTAATTTTTAACGGCTGTAAAAGCATGATCAGAGATTAAGGTTGAGATTGAAATGGAATTTAACCTAAGCAAAGTTCACTAAACTTGAGATTGATTTTCTTTGTTCTAATTGGTTCCAATGCAAATTCCAATGCAATCTCAATCTCTAGTCTGATTTACACCTTTACAGTCGTTAAAAATTATAGGCTCCTTAAATTCTACTCACTACAAATCAATCACTTTTCTGTCGCCACTAATTTAAGTTATTTTACTGTATAAAGGTAAAATTAGATTAAGATAATACGAGTTAGAAGATATGAAATGTAATTATAGTTTTAAAATAAGGTTGCATTTGAGAAGATAAAAATTTTACTACACAAATCCAAGTTACCTCTTATGACCTTGTGTAAAAACATTCAAAAATATATTAATATTTCTTATATTGTTGAAGTATTCTATAATACCTTGAATTTTTTTGAACTTAATTATTCTATAATCAAAGCAAATATATTTATAATGAGAACAAAGATACTAAGATGATACATAAATATTCCTATAATTCCTCTTTATTCTTATTGATAAAAATCTACTCTTCCTTCTGGCTCCAATATTGATATTTGGCGATTTATAATTTTAAAGTGTCTACCTATAATGACCTATATACCCATGGAAATATCGTGTCCAATAAGAAACTAGACTAACTGGATCATGGATTAGAGGGAGAGACGAAATCTGACGCAATCCTCACGTTGCTCACATGTCTCCCGTGGTTGTGCGCTAACATATTTCTCTATTTATTGACGTATTTATTAATTTATTTAATGACAATGATCGTTTCCACGAATGAGGGTAACCCGAACGCGCTGAAGTTGATTATTGCAACTAAATTAGCGCAGGAAACCGTCTCCGTTAGGATTCTGAAGCCTAGTGGTGAGTCCATTAACCTCTTCCTGCTTCCCTCCGTGTCTTAGTTTATGTAAATTCTTAACGAAATATTCTTGAGATTATACATATAAACGACCTTGTCTTGCGAAATATTATTATGTTTTGATAGTCAAACCGATTAGCTCTACTTTTTGTTAATTTCCTAATTTATTAGAACACGAATTCATATCTTCATCAATTTTCTCTATTTCTTGACTTGATCAATTTGATTTCTATGAAGCAATTAATGCATATGATTATGACTTATATATTATATATTAGATGCTATCCTGGGTCGTTTGCCGACGCTGACTATACCTACAGGATTATCTCTATTCAGTGTCTCGTCAGCATTGCGCTTCCTGTTATCTGTACCTAAAGAATTAGAGGTTCTCAATGACAGATGGTTGGAATGGGAAATTTCTCAATTACAGGTATTATTTTGATTTAGCATTGAATCTATTAACTATAACTTTAGCTTTTGTTTCTAATGATCTTTGTGTTGTTTTTTTATTGTTATATCATTGAGAATGCTTATCCAGCAAGAGAATGACATAGTATAACACATAGTATAACATAGTGAATCATTCCATCTTTATTTAGTTTTATTGACAAATAATAAGGATGTAATAATTCATTGTGTATCATTTGTGTCTCTTGCTGGAAAATATTTTGAATTAGACAAAAAGCTATTATTGATTTTAGGAATATATAAAACTGGTTGCATTCAGCTGATAAAGCAGTTCAGTGAGTAATTTTTTTACAATTCTAAAAGCAAGAATCAATCATATTAAAGAATCATTGAGTATTCACTGAGCTGCTTTGTTTATTAAACATAGTCAACAATTCTTAATATTAAAGCTGTCATTCTTTGCAGCCAGCCATATTAAGTCACGCAAGTGTTAAAACTTCTAAAACTCTACAGAAATCCAATTTATGGTCTTTACTAAAAGATCTCAATAGTGATCTGAGAGACAAACAGTACTTAATTGAGGTAAATAATGAAAGCATTTTATTACTCAAATATTTTATTACTCAAATGTTCATTGTTTATGCCACTTTTTTTTTTAGAAATGTAGTAATTTATCACCAGCAGATATTTCTATTTGGGTAAGTCTTTGGAGCACCATATTGGTTACAGATATCACAAATGATATTGCTAAGGACTTACCAAGTGTCAATAGTTGGTTAGCTAATATTCAAAAACAGCCAATTATTCAACAATCAATTAAGGTAAAGTGGCGTTGTAATATCTATTTCATAAACATTGATTTGACATATGTAATTGATATATTCTGAATGCAGGAATCTATTGAAATGTTCAAATTAGAGAGAGGTCCAAAGGCTATTGCAAGTATTGAATCTGCTTCTTGGTTTCCTATCAATACAGCCTCAAATTCTCAAGTTCATGAATCAGTATCTAGTGATGTAAGTATTTTAAATTAAATATTTTTAATGGATATTCGCAAATAACAGTGGATCTCGTATATATGTAAACCTAAATGATTTATTTTAGATTAGCCCAATTAAAGAAAAAGAGATGGATATCGTTAATCAAGAAGAACTTCGTAATATGGCAAAGAGCTGGACCACTGAACAATATCTAGAAGTCAAGGAAAGTTCATATCCTATGTAAGTTGGATGAATTTAACAAATTTATATAATTTATAGAAATTTATTAAGCTAATTTATATTTTTTTTTTAGACTGCCTAAAAAAGGTGAACGAAATATCTTGATAACATCAGCTCTTCCATATGTTAATAATGTCCCGCATTTAGGAAATATTATCGGCTGCGTTCTTTCAGCTGATATTTTTGCAAGGTTTCTACACTTAAAAAATAATAATACAAATACTTTTAATTTAACAATACGATAACGAAATTTTTTAACTTGTGCAGGTATTGCAGGCAAAGAAATTACAATATTCTTTACATATGGTAATTATTTCTTTTTGGCAACATACAAGAAAATTAATATTCCACAATTCAAATAAAATTTTAGAATATAATTTTAAAATTTGATTTTAAGTGGAACTGATGAGTATGGCACTGCGACTGAAGCAAAAGCTCTGCAAGAAAAAACGACTCCTCAAGCTATTTGTGATAAATTCTTTGATATACACAATGATGTTTACCGCTGGTTTGGCATCGGATTCGACTATTTCGGCCGCACTAGTACACCTGAACAGACAGAGTAAGATTGTAACTCCTATTTTTATTCTTTTATTTCTTTCGTTTCTTATTTATATTAATTACATTCATTTTCATGATAATTCTTTTCAGAATCGTTCAAGCATTTTTCCTAAAAATTAAATCGCGAGGCTACGTGTTGACCGAGACTGTGGAACAATTACATTGCGAATCTTGTGATCGGTTTCTCGCGGATAGATTTGTGGAAGGCATGTGTCCTGGATGTAAGTACGAAGACGCACGCGGCGACCAATGCGATGGTTGTGGTCATCTCGTCAACGCAGTCGAGTTAATAAACCCTCGATGTAAGATCTGTAACACTAAACCTGTCGTGAAAAACTCAGTACAATTCTTCTTGGATTTACCCAAGGTGAAATTTATATCGTGATATTCCGTCGATATATTTTCAGCGAAATACGGAATTATATACGAAAATAGAACTCTTTGTGTTGCAGTTAGAAGAAAAACTGAAGGAATATTCCACTACACATGATAAAGGATGGTCCAACGTCGCGAGAGTGATTTCAAAAGCATGGTTACGCGATGGTCTTCAGCCTCGTTGCATAACCAGAGATTTGAAGTGGGGAATACCTGTCCCGGTAGAGGGTTTCGAAAATAAAGTGTTTTACGTCTGGTTTGACGCTCCTTTCGGATATATCAGTATTACAAAGAGGTATACTAAAGAATATAAACAATGGTGGCAACCTTCTTCTCAGGATATAAAAATCGATTTGTACCAATTTATGGCAAAGGATAACATTCCATTCCACACGATAATGTTTCCCGCTTGTTTATTAGCGGCTAATCAAAATTATACGTTGATGAAATGTGTACTGGCAACTGGTATGATATTTTCAAAGAATGCATATCTTTCGAACGCATTTTTTTACTTTGTAATTTTGTAATTATGTTTTTTTGTATCTTTATTTTATGGTTTTATATCTTTATTTTAATCTTTTTTTCTTTTTGAATTCTTGTGAATTCTCTCTTTTTATTTAATTTCTTTACACATATTTGTTCATCAATTTTCCTATTGATATAATATTTATTCTATTTCAGAATATTTAAATTATGAGGATAAGAAATTCTCTAAGTCTAGAGGTATCGGAGTATTCGGAACCGATGCTAGAGATACCGGAATTCCAGCTGATGTATGGCGATTTTATTTAGCTTACATTAGACCCGAAACTCAAGATTCCAATTTTAATTGGGTGGATTTAGCCACGAAAAATAATAGCGAATTACTAAATAATCTTGGCAATTTTGTCAACAGGTTTGTAATTACTATATTTTTTTGTAAGTCATCAATAATTAATATCCTTATTAACAGTCTCAAAAACTTTATTATGGATAGAGCTCTAGTATTCTCTGAAAAATTCTTCGACTCTAATATACCACCGATAGAGCCGGAAGAGACCGATTGGACTGTATTAGCATTGGCACAACGTGAACTGTCGGCTTATATAAACGCCATGGAGCAAGGCAAATTAAAAGATGGCTTAAAACGCATATTGGCGATTTCGAAGCACGGCAATCAATATATGCAATTCCAGCAACCATGGGTGAAAATCAAGGGAAATGACGACGACAAGTATAATCAGTTTTATTTATTTTAATTGCTTTCTCAGTTGATCCTCTCAAGTAATATCTTTATTCAAAATCAACAGGAAAAAAGCAGGAACTGTTGTTGCAATTTGCTGTAATTTAGCCTGTCTTCTTTCCGCTCTTCTGGCTCCCTTTATGCCCAATACAGCCAAACAATTGAGATCTCAACTAGGTTTGAGTAACAAAAATTATGGTTATATCCCCGAAACAATAACAAACATGTTACCTACTTGGCACAAAATCGGCAAGCCCAGTCCGTTGTTCACTAAGATCGAAGATCAAAAAGTCGAAATGTTACGCAAGAAATATGCTGGACAGCAAGAGACTAATGGCGATGGAACGAACAAAAGTTCCGAAAGTATCGCATTATTAGAAGCTGCTATCACAAAGCAAGTTAGTACATTTTTTTTCTTTCCTTATAATCGACGAGAATCCTTGTACATTTTGTGTATTTCCTAGAGCAACTTAGTAAGAGAATTGAAAGCTAAAAACGATAAGGGCGTTTGGCAACCGCAGGTAGAAATTTTATTAGATTTAAAAAAGAAGCTAACCGATCTCAAAAGTAATGCGAATGCGTCTGCGAAAAAATCACCTGCGAAAAATAAGAAGGCCGAACCGATGCACATGCCCGAACAAAATGGGGATGCTCTAACAGACGTAGCGACATTAGAGTCAGCGATCGCGAAGCAGGTATTGGATATCATAAAATGATACTTTTTTTCCTTAACAACTTAATGTCCAATTTGTTACATTACATCGTGATTTCAGGGCAATCTCGTACGAGAATTGAAGGCCAAGGAAGATGGAAGTGTATGGAAGCCACAAGTGGAAATATTATTGAAATTGAAACAACGTTTGTCAGATCTTACTGGAACAACACCAGTCATTGTTGACAAGAAATCTAAGAAAAAAAAATAACTACATTTCCTTTGTGATAGGATAATGGAAATTTTTTATATATTACATTATTTAGGTATTTCTTCGGCATATGCACATTAATACGTGCAGAGCACGACGTAATAGTATTTGACTAACGATAAAAAAATACATGCGCTTAATATTTTTAAATTTAATATTTTTATTTTTAGTTTATTTTATCTACTTGCGCGTTGTGTATCAAACTTAGAAAGGGGGGGATCATGAAAAAAAACATTTGTACTTTATTTAAATACGTTCATTCGCACTGTGCATGTATAATTTAGTAAACAATTTACATAAAAGGCTACCGTTATTAGAAATTTTACCTATCTCGATTTTACATATCTCCTTTATTGATACCGCTTAGACATTAGCACCTGTTGAAAGAGATTACTCGCTTCTGGGAGTACTAGAATGATGTTATTTTTAGGCGGAGCTTTATCTTTTAGTAATATTTTATTTTTCTTATCGATTTTAATGTCTGTTTTAATGTTTGATTTAATATCTTGTTTTATATTTGATTTAATACTTGATTTAATATCTTGTTTTATACTTGATTTAATGCCTAGTTTAATGTCTGATTTAATACTTGGTTTAATGCTTGGTTTAACGCTTAGTTTAATACTTGATTTAACGCTTGGTTTAATACCTGATGTAATATCTGAGGTTCGCTTCAAATTTATAGTATAAAAGACAAAGTACTCGATACCAAATACGATAAATGAAATTATTATACCAAAGAATAAAAGAAATAAGATCGGCGCCGCTTCATAAATGGTCACGCTGGAGACGAAAATTTCGTCGCTTGGGCAATAAGGCTTCCTGGCCGATCGACGACGTATTTCTCGCCGTCGTAATCCCGAAGTGTTTATCCTCAGTAATCTATATTATATAATGATCTATTTTTTTTAATGAAAATTGTAATATTTAACACATTATGACGATGTACTCACGCTATTTTTGAAATTTCATGAAAGTGACTTTTAAGATTAGACCACAGACCCAACTCAGACTTCAAGAGGTGAACTTCTGTTAGCTGACATATCATCTGTTTGTCGAATGCAAGTTCGATGGATGGATAAATATCATCCGGATCCGCGTGATAAGCAAAACCTCCTCTCTTTATTCCCTCCACGCCCTCCTCGAGCGAGATAAATCTCTCTGATTCGGGTATAGCGTTCCAAAAGGGCCTGAAGTATTGCACGTCCGGTCTTGGATTCTAGTAAAATGTAGAAGCTTGTCAAAACGAGCTTAAAAATATCGAATTACTATTTGGCAATACTTTTTTTACCCGCAGCAAAAAATTGAAGAAGACATTTTTCTCAGCAGCCATCTGCATCTTACTATGCGCCAATGAATACAATGAATCATTCATTTTTTGAAGAGGCTCATTCAATCTGGCTGACACTATCGCCGCTCCATAATAATTGTATACCAACAGGCCGAAGACCGTGATCTGAATTAAGGCGATTCGACTGGCCGATTGATTAGAGAGAGAAGGAAAACCTGATCGATATTACAAGAACAGAAGAACAATATATCTTTGCTGTCGTATCATTATGATCGTTAAGTACCTTGCTGACATAATGCGGCAATGGCAATCAATGCCGAAATGCTGCAGCCATAATCGTCGGCACGTTCTAACTTCAGTATGCAGGAGAGGATCAGAATTGTAATCATCACAATCAAGATGATCGAGTACCACGTGTCCGCCGCGAACGGTTTCAATATTATCCAAGGTTTCATTTTCGTCGCCGGTATGGTACGAAACATGAAACAGGTACTGAATGAAAAATTATTCGCGAGTTGGACAAGAGTATCTTATGTTGCTGTGTTTATTGTATTTTATTTATTTATGTAACAAATTCTCAAATAATAAGTTCAAAATCGGGACATAAGACATCTTTTAGACAATTCTCGCAAAAATATTTTTAAGAGTACGTCTTGTAATACATTATGTTCCGAATTTGGACTTTTGTAACACATTATGTTCCGAATTTGGACTTTTGTTTTGAGTTTTCTTCATTGCTTACCGTGTAGGCCATTGTGGAAAAATAACGCGCGCGTAACCGTATCTCTCGATCGTCAGAATAGATGGATAGTAACCCAAATCCGCATCGTCCCTCTTCAAGGTGCCCATCAAAGGACCATTACTATCATTCTTTTCCCAGTGATCGATCTCGACGAGATCCATACTGCACGCGAAAACATTCATTAAGCCTGGTTAAACGATCAATATACAGTACATATGCGAAAATATTTAAATGTATCATAATCAATTACGTAAAATTAAACATGTCGGCGACGTGCGAGAGAAGAGTGTATCCGAATTTTGGCCAATTGTCCATGACCTCGAGGCTGTCACCCTCCAGGTAATCTATCAAACTCACATTCTTTGGTCTATGCAGCACCTATGTACATCTTCTATGTAGTAATTAAAATACATGTTTTTCTAAGATGAAGCTTACAATTCCGGCCGCCTTGGCTCGCATTCCATGATAATCTCGTCGTCTGTTGATTCTCGAATCGGTCAAATTGATCGTGAGTCCTTCGTTTTCTCGCCAACCACCGAGCCATGTAACGTTAAGCACTCCGCCGCGCATTTTACAGTGATTATATACATCATAGAGAACGTAATCGGTATCGTTCGGCAGCAAGATCGCAAAATCCGTAACAATGCTGAAGCCACTATCGTTTAAACTCTGCAAACTGTCGTTCAAGTTGCTCCCGAAGATCAGCCAGGCATATGAATAATCATACATACGATGAGTTGTACCCTATATACAGGTTTCATCTTTTTTATTTGATTTCCAGAGCGAAAAATTCTGTTTTTCTTTTTTGCAGAATTTCGAAATTCTCACTTCGTTGAATATGCCACTGATGTTTTGATTTGGACATCGTATATCCACAAATACGCCCATGGTTCGATCGGTGTCAAGATATCTAGGTATATCGATTTGTAATCCAGCCGGTTTAATCGCCGTGGACATCCCGATATCGGTCAGCAACTTCAGCGTGAGAAAATCCTCTGTGCAAAAAAATTATTAAATTCTAACAAATTTTATATATATATATATATATAGTTTTATAAAATTTCGTTATATATATGTATTGTATATATTATATATAATTATATATAAAAAATATATATATTTTATTTTGCGAATTATTAAAAATTATCTTATATGCAAAATGCAATGCTTGACGTACCATTCACATCTCCGCAAGAGAATCCCACTACTCTGGTTACATTTTTGTAGACAAAATAGTCTCGAATGATTTGACTGGTTTGCGCATAAACGACAATGATGAACGTTTGTAAAAGAAAAAGGCGATA
>Ga0157363_1002899_pt1 | contig 15291 bp, 10 predicted proteins | sample AttsexASBM1_FD_111477 | JGI IMG/M metagenome (GOLD analysis project Ga0157363, IMG submission 111477) | Fungus gardens microbial communities from leaf cutter ant in Ribeirão Preto, State of São Paulo, Brazil - Atta sexdens ASBM1 | ecosystem: Host-associated > Fungi > Mycelium > Unclassified ...
ATCACTTAAAGATATTGATTACATAATATTCCCCCCCCCCTCCTCCCCCCGTTTTGATGATGTAACAGATAAAAACATAATATATCTACCTGAATAGAATAGAATATATCTACGATCGAAAAAAAATACTTCGATGCTTGTGTCATTTTATATATACAGGGTGACATATTTCGTCACCCATCATGAGAGTGAATGCATTTTCTTATTTTTATCAACATGAGAAAATACGGTATTAAAAAATTCTGAAAAAATTCTCAGAACTTTATGAGAAGAAAATAAATGATTTATGTCTCTTGCAGCTTTTCTTAAAGTTGATAATTTATTTGAGTAAAAAATTATTCAAAACCAATATTTGGCAATTTTTAGTAATTAATATCTCGTTAACTATTGTGTAAACTGCAAAATGGTAGATGACTTTTCGACTCAGTTCGATTCACTCTACCTGCTCATGATGGGTGACGAAATATGTTAAAATCACCCGGCGTATCAGATAGATACGTTCTAATAAAATTTCGCGCGCATAAGAATCCGTGCGTTCGGAAAAACGCAAGATTTTCGCATAAACAAATGTATGATTGGTTGCAATTGCACATACGGATTGCACGCGAATACGAGATTCTTTTTCGCTCGGGGCACTGTCAACTTTAGAGCCGTCTCTGCATGCAGTGGCAGCGAAGCCGTGTAAGAACGACAAGGTATAGCCGGGCGTGTGCAGCCGTGGAACAGTGACCCCCTGGACCAGAGATACAGTTATTGCGTTTACTCTCCTTCATGCTCGGCACGTAGCCGTGCCGCGGGCACGAACCGCGATACGCACCGACGTCGCGCCTCGGTGCGCGTTACACCGTTGTCCACTGTTGCGCGTCATTGCAGCAACATTCGCGCGTCAGCCATCGTTCGTACGAGAAAAATTCATTTTATCTCACAGCATCGTCCAGTCTGAATAACGATGCGAATACGTGATTTTGCCTTCACATTTTGGCACTCAGTCCTGAAGGACCACTCGTATAAGAACCTTCAACTTTTCCAATTATGAATTCGGCACTCTAAATTTTTGAAATCTTGACTTCTAACAGAATCCTGATTTTAAAATTAAATCCACATTTTGCACCTCAATGAATTAACTAATTTAATCAAGAGTGTGACTTGTGGTTAAAATAAATAAATTGGATATCTTCTATTTCTTTTTAATAAATACTCTCTTTAATAATCGTTTATATGTAAAAGACAAAAAATTCAATGGATTATAATTAGCGTGTGCATATAAATTATTTTTTAAACTCATTGTTCTTAAGCTAATGTAACTGATTAATTCTTTTCTTCTTCGCAAACATTCATTGCTGCAATCGGAAAAAGGAATTTTTGCAATATAAAATTTTGTGCGAAACTGTTCTTCATAATTTGCATAGTTATCCTGATCATACAGGATTCCTTCACTGTCAACGAACTGTCTTACAGAAAATCTCGTGGACAACGAGAGGAGCACTGCAGAAAACTCGTTTCGTTTCGCGCGATTAAACGAGCTTGCTTCGATACTCACAGCGTATATACAACTAGGTAGATACTACAGCTCGTTTGATTTGACGTTCAGTCAAACTTGATTAACGCGTCGAAAACAAGAAAAATTATTCACTTCGTTCAAATAAAATTCAGTTACAGCCATAAAACATCGAATCGAAAATGCTATAAAGCTTAACGATGAAAAACGAGATGAAAGATCAAAACAAACATACATGATGTTGACTAAATTTTATCAGATAAGATTCACTCTTTTTACCTGAAAACATAATTGCTTAAAACACTCGAAATAAATTGATTGCTTTTCTTTGAATTTTGTCAAACTCCAGTAATACCACATGTCACAACTGGAAATTGAATATTTTTGTATGTAACTACGAAAATGGATTTACGAGCGACCGGGTCCAAAAACATTCTGGTCTATGATCACGTATCGAGTTTCTCGATTTGGAAACAGCAACTCATGTTCGATTTTTTTTCGACCAAAAAAAGGTTATTGAAATCAAACTAAAATTAAATGCTATATTCTACAATGCAAGAAAATTAACGTTTGCAATCTTTTTTGTCTCAATTTAAATTTCATTTTTTCCTTAAAGTAATGAATCCCCCTTCCTAAAATGTCTTGTTAAAAAAATTATTTTGTAATATAATAGAGATGTTGTAAAATAATCCTGAATTTTTCCACATTTTAAAAACCTAGAAAAAACTTGCATGAAGAGAGTAAAAGTAGAGAGAAAAATATAATCGCAAATGGAGAATTAAATTAAATATATATAATATTTTAATATTATCAGTAAATTATGTATAGATATTTTCTATTATAGCGAATATTTCTGCAAACTTTTCGTAAAGTACGATGTAATATAAATACATTAAATACTGTATAAACGAAAGATTCGTGTTATATAAGAATGCAAGTTCGAAACTTAAGAAAGTTTAAGAAAACAATCTGCACAATATCTTCGATTATGGGATGTCGCGCGTCCAGTCGCGCGAGGTAAAAGTTACGTTGCAAAAGTTTTTTCCGCATGCGCATTCCACGCGCGCGCGCGTGTCAGCGGCATTTCCGCGAGAAATAGCGAAGAGAGATAAAATGAGATGTAAAAATTGCAAAGTGCATGATGGACCATATACACGCGGATCTGCATACAATCGTACGTTATCTGATCGTGAGAGCTGCCGAGCCACTAGGTATCCATACTTTCTACTACGGCGGTTATTGCAGACTATGTGCGATAGCGAGGTGATAAAACCTTCGTGAGAAGAGCTGGACATACCGTGCCGTCCCACTTTCCGGCCGAGATAGCCGCAGAGATAGCTTGTCATGCACGGTCTTCAAACGCTTTTCATATAAAAGAAGAAGACGGCTCTCCCAGCTTGAAGTTTGCGTCATTCTCTACTCGTGCGCAGCGTCATAAGAATAGGTATATATGTATTCACCCTCCTTAAAATGTTATCAATGTCGCGATCCCATCCCAAACTTTGAGACACAGCCGATAACGTAATATTCCTGCTACGCAGGAACAAGACATTCCTCTTTGCGAATTATCCTTTGATAATAGCTCTTGGTTAGAACGATCATCGATCGATTGTCCTAACTGTTGTGTGTCAAGCGACCTCATCTATTCTCCATTTGCGACGGCATGGTAGTCTAGACAGTATGGATTAATCTCGAACTTTTGCACGTTAATCGGTTCGCTAGTTTATCCTAGTGACTTTATCAGGTGATGTAGCCCAAGTGCCCTTCGACGAGCTCGACCACTTACCCGAGGTTCAACGAACCCTGCGAACGAGTCACTGCCGTGTCACCAGGGTTAATTAATTGAGGTTACGACTTTCTCCGATCTGATTTACACCACATTGTGTCGTTCACCATCGAGTTGATGAATTTTTTTTCCGTGCTGGTTTCTTCGAGTCTGGACTCGATATGATGAAATGATTTAAAATCAAATCAATCTCAAGGTTTAATTTTGATATAAAATTCATGTCAAAGCGTGGCTATCTTGAGAATAAATTCGTATATAACCGAAGGAAGATATCCAAAAGAATATTTGCTGTATTATGTATGAGAGATGAAAAAAGTGATGAGACATCTTGTAGCAAAACTACAAGATAGAAAAGAATTGAAGATGTATTATAGAAACTTGATCAAAATTTTAAGCTTGTTTAAAGCTATATTTTGATTTTAAATTGTTACCTCAGCATTAAGTTATCAAATAAAATATTACTAGGATGTATGTTACCGTTAATGTTTTATTCTGTTCACAGCTGATACTCTTATCCTTTAAGTGAAAATAATTAGGATAAATATAGCTAAAGATATTTATGTTAAAGATTAATGACATTTTAACATTATTGAAATTTTAACAGCGAGATTTTTAATAAAAATGTTAGAGAGCTTGCAACACCGAGATCCTCCGAGTTCATCGTTACTCAAATTTCGGAAATAATTAACGTCACGATAAGTACATAAATTATTTCTATCGATTACGTATTTAGTATTTTGCGAGAATAGTTTTATTCACATGAAGTGATCACGAGAGATGCGGGAATCCAGTTATTAATTACGCATGTGTTCGCATTGGTTCAATGAACTCAGGGGTTAATTTGGTGAATTCGACTTTCTTTGGCGAGACTTAACCCGACAGACCTCGACTTGACATTGAAACAATGAACTACGAAAATGACAAAAAGAATGTAACATAGAGATAAGGCACATCGACCGGGAAATAGTTTCAGAATGCTTGTTATTTTTTATGAATTTCGGATAATAAAACTTAAAATCACGCTAGCGTTTAAGTTATAGGAAATATGAAAATCAGAAACAAAGATTTAACAGCATTAAAAGTGCTTTATAATTATTTAATTATTTTGAGAGGATGAAGATTACAATGTGTATGAGATATGCTTATTCGAAAAGCTACCCACTGAAAAAATAATTGTTGCATCAACAGCATTATTTTAATTGAAAATAAACTTGTTGATTTAATGAAACAAATAAAATTTTATCAAAACAAGAGCACGCCGTTTGTTTAATTAATAATGTCTGAATTGAATTAACAGAATTTTCAACTAAAATAATGCTCTTCTTCCTCTTTAAATAATGCTATTAATATAGCATTATTTTTTTCAATGTACATACGATAACCGCAATACGCTTACAGTATGATAACAAAATTTTATTCAAAAATATTCTCGTATATGTTTTTATTATTTCGGTATATATTCGTTTCGAATTAGTATAATCTAAACAGGGAAACGCTTTTGTAAGCTCTAGCTAATGCACATTTGAAGTTAATCATCAGTCCAGGAGACACGACAGTCGTGTCAAGTGCTCTCGTAATAAATGCGGCGGGTGTGCGTCACGTTTCGCGCGTGCGAAAGCGGAAAAGGCACGATAGCGCGAAAAAAGCCGGCGCGCCATGGCCAGGTCGATGAACCCGCGTAGGATTAATTTGGCGTGCGTTCGTAACTTCCTTCAACGAGACTTAACCCCGCGCGACCCCGACTTGACACCCGGGTGGAGCAAGAGCAGATATAAAAATGTCTGAAAATGAATGCGACCCGCTCGTCACGGCGGTTAAAAGGACGTCACCGCGGCGCAGCGTGTTTAGCGCGAAATCTAGAATTAACCAGGGCTCTGGTGCGGCGAGGTGGTGAAATTAATTCGCGCAATCATTCACGCGTGATTGAACGGTCACGCTTCGTGGCAACCCCCTTTAGATTCAGATGCAAGTAACATGTGACCGTTACGACAACGTTGAGTTGCATGTGTATTACGAAATCATCGTACATCCCCGATTTATGTGCATTTTGCCAATATAGATTAACTTTAATCTTAGTTCAACTTCTTTTAATTTTTCTTTTAATTCTTTAAACTAGAAAAAGATGAAGAGTTAATTGAACCGAGATTAAAATTAAATTACATTGGTAGAAATGGGCATTACATCGAGATTATCGGTTTGACGTTCTTGTGCGAACTCAGGGAATAATTATATTTTCTTTGTTATAGTGTCACGAACGTGTATTTATATCTATCAAATTGTTTGTTATGACGATAACTCGACGATGACCCCGATAGAAATGCGATATGCGATAAATATTATTCAAACCGACGAAATCGTTTCTCTTTCCCTTCTCGAAAGCTTATTCTTTTTTTTTGCTTCATTTTTTATCCTTTTTTTTTGCTGCTTGCTCTTGCTTTCATCGCTTCCTTCTGTCTTTTTACAACAGAATGTTAAACGTCGTTATAAACTGTCACAAGCTGAAATGTCTGAAAAATGCGAAGAGGCGACGGATCTCATTAGAAGCCATTATTATTACAAAATTTTTCTATATGAAGAATAAAAATAAGGGCAAAATGTATATTAATATTAATAAATATATTTATTATTTTTATAATTTTTTAAATTATTTTTTTACTATACTTAAAGATTTGATATATTTGAATACATGATAAAAGGTGATTGTAAAAAGGTAACTGTCCCTCTAAAGTAAAGATCTTAAGACAAAATTATTTTGATAAATTTTTTATTTTTTAATTTGAAAAATGCAAAACTCTTCGTATTTTACATCTTGTAAGTGATCAATGAAATCTTTCTTTAATATAGCTGTGTCATATATGGAGATATGACCGAAATTAGCTTCCTGAAAAGATATGCTGAATTTTGAATGAACAATGAACGTCTCTTTTCCTCTATCTCTCGTTCTTTCTCATCTCACCCCCTCCCCCTCCCTTCTCCCTGCTCTTTTCTCCCCCTGGATACCGACATGCAATGAGCGGGCAGGTTCAACGAACCCGGGATGACGTGACATCGCCACGCTGAGAATTTATTATCTGAAGCCCGTTGTTCAACGACCCTCGCTTTTTTCGCGTGCACCGCGGATTCGAACGCGTTCTTGGCTTAGTTTCTTCCCGATTTCCCCGACGGACCGCGCCGTCACGGATGACGTATCCCCGTATTGCGATGAGTTTTTCACGGTAGACATTTGTCGTGCATGACGCTTGTATCGTCGACCGAGTAAAGCTCTAGATATACCAAAGTAGCGCGAAGGTCCTCCATTTATTACCTAATAACCACGGCTACGGTCCACTTGATGCTACAAATGTTCCGAAGTATTTTTAGATTGATCAAAAATTCTTTCTTCCGATTCGTCAATTAAAAACTTCGAAACATTTATAGCATCAAATGAATCGCACTCCATGTCATATACTAATAATACTAAGCGCTTATTGGATTACAGCCACTAGGTTGAAAATGGCGATATCAATAGGGAAGTTGTCAGTTTAGATAAAAGGATTACGCTTTAGTAGATATCTAGGTATCTACATCCTTTTCTATTATTCGCTAAACAACAATGACAACTGATGCATCATGCGCATCATGCGCAATTCAGAACGCACTCCAGAGCTTTACGATCGAATGGATGCCTGCGTGCTTTACACAAGTGTCTTAAGGTGCCTTTTCATGCTAACGCTCGGTGCTCATTTTTACCGTCAAAATAGATCACGTGATTGAAATTGATGCTTGATATTCGTCAATTTTTATCACGTGATCTATTGTATTGTTTTGACGCTAAAAATAAACATCGAGTATGAAAGGGCAGTATCGTCTCGAATTTGTTATCACTCCGGAATATTAGAAATATGAACGATAAAAAATCGCGGCTACGATATAATAATATTTTAGATATGAGGAACAGATGCAGAATAATGCAATTTCCGAACGCGAAAGTATTCGATGTTTTGTAGGTAATACGAAATATTGAAGTGCTATTGCGTTTCAATACAATTTTTATGGCGCTTTGTGGAGAATTTTTCCATTTATGAATTCTCAATAAACTACATGTATTCTTCAACATGTATATGTATGTACAGTCATATGTATGTACATATACACACACATGCATACGAAAAATTTTCACTTTTCATGTTTCCACTGCAAAGAAAAAATTCCATGATCGTTACCCAGTGATTTTGAAAGTTTTTTGTCTCCTAAAACATATTTTAAAATTTCCCAAAAGCCTCAGCAGCTAGAAACAAATCCTCTAAATTTTCCCCCAACAGCGTTGCATGAAATCTAAAAAAAAAAAAGACCGTAATAAATGCATATTCCTAATGGAAAAAAATTTTACAAAATTAACAAAGGTATTCCAATTCTAGCATTTTTTTTGTAGATTTTTAGAATTTTTGTAAAACTTTACAGAAATCTACAAAAAATCATAGCATCGAAAATGAATGTGAATAAGAACTGCTAAGATTAGCACTTATTAGCTACATAGATCTTTATTGTTTCGTTTTAAAAAGTCCCCTAAAAATTCCCCTAAACTTTTTGTCTTCCCCTCAGTGGAGACGAAAATCCTCCAAATTTAGAGAAAATTCAATTTGGCAGCACTGATAGTATTATTTCTTAAAACTTCTCGAAGCATTTCTATTCGTTTAGTGATTACTCTTCCATCATACAAAACGCACAGTCACATTGTTAAAGATGAAAGAAAACTGTGTCTATTAGAACAATACACTTTAAAAACATACAGTGACAAACATTGACAAAAACTTAACGTATCAAAAAACATTTAAAAAATTAAAAGAATATTTACTTAACAAGCATAATAGATAAATTTAATATGGAAGACAATGTGGAAGAAATTCAACGAAATACACATTCAGAAAATATAGAAGATGGAGATAATCGAGGATCACATTTAATAAATGCAATATCAACAAATATAAGTAATCGGCACGAAATACAATTGGAAACGATACACTCAGCTCCCTTAACGGCAAATTCATGCACAGATCAGTAAGTACATATTCAAAATATCATCCACAGAAAAGATTCTATTACTTCTCGACCTATAAAAAAATCGATAAAAATTCTAAAATCCAGAATGAAATATTTTTTTTATGCTATCTCATTAATTTTTTTAATAGAAAAATTTAGATTAGACACAATGTTTTTCATTTAACATTAAACATCGAGCTAAAGGAAATCTTTTATTCTATTCTTGCGGAAAAAAGTTTGCAGTATGTTGTAATCTTACATTTTTCGGCAACGAAAAACTGAATTCGAACTTTCTCGAAACTGAGCTCGAACTTTCTCGAACGTTGCACGTGTTTCCTAGTGCACTACATCACGAGAGCTTCGCTGCCATAATGCTATCATGTATAACATCAGATAGACTTATTCTAAATGTAAGAATACATGAACCTAAATTTATATGTATATGTTATACTTATCTCAGGACAAAATGTTGGTCTTATTTTATTTAAAGGAGTAGAATAAAAATTATTAATTTAATCTTTAATATAGTTATAATTTTATATTATATAGAGTTGACCTAAAATTAAGTACATAGTTAAGTAAGTTTTTTTCTCAGTATTAGAAATCCGATTTGAGAGTGTGATTATAGTTCTAAAGCATATAAAACAGATGTAAAGTAATGGAATAACCAATAATAAAAGAAAATTTAAATACAAATTTTTATTAGAGTATGTGTATATATATATATATATATATATATAATAATCTGAAAATTTTTAATGTGCCTTTCTGATTATCTGATTTGTTTGTTTTTGAGTTATTATATAAATTAAAAAGGAAATAGACTTTTTATGTTTATATATTTTGGCACAAATGAAAAAAAAACATTTTAAGCCAATATTTAATATACATACACATACGAGCACATATTTTATATAACACACAGAAAGAATATTAACTTTTCACCGAAGTTGTCACATAAATTTTCTATCGTTTAGCATATAATTGGAACATTTATAATAGGATAACAGTTGTCTTATTATGTAATAGTTATTCTGATGAAAAACGGTATTATTCAAATTGGAAATATTTATGAAAAGATTTATAACACTAACTCTGAATTATTTGTGAAACGTTTCTATTTTTATATTCATATTCTGTTTATAATCGTGTTCCAATTTCAATTGCCAGTTCTAATAAGAGTAATATAGGTTCTTATAATTGTATAAGAGAAATACAAATTTTGAGAAAGCGCGATAAATAAGGTGTCGCCCTAATATTGAAATATCAAAGATTTCAAATGTAAATAATAGTTAATAAATTGTGAAGAATACGAGAAAATTTTCAAATAAATTGAGGTACATTCTTGAAAGATATGAAAGAGGTCAGTCGGCAGGTGAAAAGAGAAAGATTTTCCAGCAACATTGCACGAGTCTCTCTGGCATTGCGAAACGCCATTTCTCAGCGTAACGCACGCCAGGCTTAATTGCCGTCGTGAAATAACTCCTATGAGACGTCATTGTTATTATAAAGCTTGCTTCTCGCGTTCGCACCGAGTGCGCCTGACTAGAATCTACATCACCTTACTTTAACGACTCCTTCCACAGATTCCACGACGTGGACCACTGAAATTCACCTATCCGATGGTTCGCGTTAAAGTGAATTTTTATGGCATACTCTTGAATATCTCGCGAACCATTAAATTCAAATTAATTTCGCTAACGTCGTATACCTCCGATAAAAGCGTCTGGATGTAATCAACGCCTTTTTCCTTTACATCAACGTCACGCGTTGATATGGCAATCTAGATCTGGAGAACGCAATTAGCACGTTTAACGTTGATAATTTTGCTCGCAGAATCTACGCTAATGGTTTATCGTAGCTACGCGAAAAGGTTTCAAATGAAATCGGTGTGCCAATGACGGGTCTGCTTGAAATTTTATAATGGTCACTTTGAAAATTATATTTTAAAGATTTTTATTTTAATTTTTATCTCTGAATTATATTATTAATTATAATTTTGCATTAAAATGATATCTTTTTTATTTTCAGTAATAAATATGTTATTTTCAAAAAAGAATCTTCTTTCTAAAAATATTAGATATTTTCTTACGCGAATATAAGAATTTTTATGTTGAAAAATGTAGGACGGAAAGATCAAGAGACGCGTCTTTTCTGAAAGTGCGATATTTCAATGTTTACAGAGTGGAAAGCTCAGCGTTGCAGTTGGTGTGCCCGCTGGATTCTCGTCCGGTGCAGCTAATCTTCCGGGGATTGCAGGTGGTCAAGGAGAAACGAGTGCTTCTTCGAGATGTGTCAGGAGTTGTCAAGCCAGGCGAATTATTGGCCGTTATGGGCCCTTCAGGTATCACATTATCTTATATATTAGTTAATCTTTCTCACACGCTTTAACTCTCGTAACACGCATGAATTCGGCGTGATACCGAACTTTGATAACGACGATTGTTCAAAGAATTATTTTTTCAGATGGACAATAAAATATTTAATTTCAAATTATATTTTAAAATATTAGATTATTCGACAAATACAATAAATTGTTATATATACATTTATATCCGAAGATATAAAAAGCATAATTTTACTGAAGTATATATTATCTAAAAATGTAGATAAATACAGATCTGAAAATACACCAAAATAATTATGACAGAAAATTCAAGCATGACGAACAAAAAGATTGGACATTATATAATCTAGCAAACAATTTGAACATCCTAATACCAACATAGTAATAATTAATTCAACAAATTATTTTCAGATCTGTATCTAGTTAAATTTTTTTTAGATCAGTAAAATCATTCTTTTCGTAAATAATGCATGCAAAACAATTAACAAGTGAGAACTTATCAGAATTCATTAAATTCTGATAAGTATAAAACGTTTCCGAAAATAGCCACATAAAGTTACATCGTATACATCGCGCATCGTTGAAACGTTAATGACAAAAAACATACAACTTCGTGTTTATTCTGTGTATCATTACATTTCTGTAATGATCCTACTTTTTCGTCTCGTCCCATCCCTTCAATGATCCAACGTAATTGCGCGGTATTCTCGAATACTCTTTCACGTTTCACATTATTTCTTGCGTATCTTAATCGCACGGTGTTGCACGGACGTCGCACGGAATTAAGTCTGCGTTTCTATCTTTAACCGCTTTTATGCGCGCGGCGGCGAAATATACACCAGCCCAGCAATTTCATTCGGCTGGAATATTTATCGCTGCACGAGAAAGTCCGTTCCGACGCACCGTGCGCCACATACAAAATCCAGCAGAATCACCAAGCTTAATTATTTCGACGTTAAATTCTGGCGTTCCTAATACAGAAGGACAAAATTGAATCTTTATGACATGATTAAAGACAGACTCGTGATACTCACGAGTTTCAGTGGCATTTTAACAAGAAAAATTTTTTGAATACAAACGCGCACATTTATAATATTATAGCAATTACATTAACTTTTCATTTAAGATCGTGCAACGAATAATATATCGTTTGTTTTTAACAATTGTGTAATTTATCTCACTTCGAGCATTTTAAAATATTTTTATATTAAAATCTATTCATCGAAGCAGCGAGTTTGAATATTTGAAGATCGCGTCTGCGAATTTATTGATTTTACAAATAGAAGAAATGAAAATTTAACATTTTAAGCAACTTAAAGATTTAAAGAATTAAAAACTTTTAAGATTTTAATGATATATTATAGTTAGGAGTTTTGAACCAGTTTTGCTCGATTTAGACAAAATCATCCTTTCTTAGTTAGTGACGACAGATAAGTACAAAATCGTAAATTTCAAATAGCAAAGGTTATTAGTGGCGGTTATTATACACCGATTAATATTTATACGGTTTTACATAAGGATTTTCGCGCGCGTAAGAGACACCTAACACACGGTGTGTGAAAGATATATTCACTGAAATATATAACGAGTTTACATGACAACATACGGAGGCGCTAAATTTTTGTCTGGCATATTTGTTACGCAGGCTGTGGTAAAACAACACTACTGAACTGTTTGTCCGGCCGTGTTGGCGTGGATGGCGGTGAAATCTGGCTGAATCGCGAGAGACTCACCAAACGGTGGCGCAGAAGAATCTGCTATGTACAACAACAGGATATTTTTTTCCCCGATCTCACCTTACGGCAAACTCTTGAGGTAAGTTCAGACAGATTATTATATGTTAGCAAGAAATTATAATCTAACATTCATCTCATATTCATCATATCATATTCATAGTCGTGTTATCAGTATTTATATCGATTTTTATTTTAAGACCATCTTTATATAATGTCTCAAGTTGTTAATATGACTCTCTAATTAGTTGACATCTTAAGACTAATAAAACTGTGTCTTAAATTAGTCTAATTATGAACTTGCGTTTCGTCTTTTAGATTTATATATTTAATGATTTATAATTATGTAGAGAGTTAAAGATAAGTTTTAGAATATATTTTGTATTGATTTAAAATAAATTGAAAAGTCAAATTTTTGTAAAAGAAACTCGCGAGAGTGAGATTTCGTATCACTTTTAAATTCAAATGATATATTATACTATGTATTATATATCATGTTCATGAAATATTTTGACATACTACATTTATTTGATATTATTTTTATTTTAAAAGACAAGTGATATATGATAGCAATGAATACTGAATATACATTTATCTTGCACTTAATAGAATATTTAACTGTATACGCTGGATTATTCAGAGTCTAGATCGCTACTGTGCACCCCGCTAACTTTTGTATATATATATATATAAATAAACGATGAAACCAAATAGACAATAGTACGTCGATACAAAGCTAATCGTGATGTGGGGATAAAAATAATTTATTCGTATGCAAAATTTAGAGGAGGTGTATCTCGAGGACTTATATAAGTAATGAAATAAACAGTGAAAAAATGAGCGCAACGTAGAAACGTGACAGTGCTGTGGATGCATTTCTGTACCAGTACCTAGAAATAAGAGAATAAAACGCAGAAACGAGCGTAGCGTTTCCTCATTTTCCACGAAAATCCGGCATCGGGCGTGCCAGGGCAACCGCGTGCCTTTCACTCGATATTCATCACGACCCACGCGCCAAGTAAGTGGGAATTAGGAGGACACCTTCTATCGCAAAGATCGCGGGGAATGCAAATTTGGGCTAGGAGCCAACGTGCCCCGTTGCACTTGGCGGATTTAAGAGGTCTGGGCGGAAAACGGATGCGGACAGACACACGCTTTGTCGTTTTATAGCCACTCTAATCGAATAAACATGCCGGTACGCACACCTGTGCGTCGCGAGTCATTGCGAATCCAGAGACAGAGAGTCTCGTAATAAAGTGAATCGAAAAACTATGGATATGGCCAATGTATAATACAAATGCTTCGAAGCATTCTTCGATTGCTTAATTTATATATTAATAAAATTCTTTTTTCTGATTGGCCAATACTTCAAAGTATTCATAGTTTGACCCCTATATTTAATTATCCCCTCGGAAATATGTAATATTTATTATCTTTTCTTATTATCTTTTAATATTTTTTTGTTTTATACATATTTTGCGCGATATTAAGAGTGTTCTAATTTTCTGTGCACATGTACTTGAAAAAAAATGTCTTCAACAGCAATGAAGATTGTGAAAAATCATGATAACTAAATAATGTCAATAATTTTTTAATAATTTTTCGAAATAATCGATAAAGTTATGATAATGTGCAAGGAAGAATCTCGTCTTTTGAGACAATTATAAAATGTTAAACTATAAAAATAATTAACGTCTTAAAATAAAATATAGAGAGAAAAATAGATACATATTGATTCCATATTCCCGGATAAAGTATTCGTCTAAGAATACATTGTTTTATAAGTTCAAAATGTAATGGTATAACGAATGAATATATTTATATATTGAAGAACATTTAACAATGAGAGATTACGTACAGTTTAAATTCAAATCCAAGTTTTGTTTGTCTGTCGTAATCGCGCAGCCGCGCATTGAGAGCGAGTGTAAATAATTTAAATTCGATCAATGGTCGAATTCGAAACAATCCTACTCTACGTCTTGTCGAGACAAAACTTTCAATAAAATATCTGAAGAGATAGATATAAATATCGCTATATTTATTGAGAGGATCTATATTTATTGAGAGGTCTCTATATTTATTAAGAATAATTTAATGAGATTCTTTTAAACATTAAAAAATCGCAAAAATTATAAAATTGTTTATAAAATTGTTTATAACATGATTTTATTAGAAACCAATATGTGATTGATTAATGAAAAAAACAGAGAGAGAGAGAGAGAGAGAGAGAGAGAGAGAGAGAGAAAGCAAATCGGAATCGGAATTAGAACCAGAATTAAATCTTGTTCCGCTAACAAATAACGCTTTCTCTCTTTCTCTTCCCTACTACAAAGTATAAATATTGTTATAAAAAATATACATTGCAGTATGAATTAAAAATAAAATACAAAAAAATGCACGAAAATGAAATAAAAATAAAATAGAGAATAGAGAAAGAAATAGAAGTATTACGTGCATGACGCCCACTCGCGCGCGTGTCACACGCATAGCGATACACGCGCTCTCGCAACGAACCGTCGTTCGTCTAGCCGCGACCGTTAGCGTGGAACAGCGGTTCGCGAAGTCGGGAGGGGGGGGGAGGAGGAGGGGGAGGAGGAGGAGGGGAGCGTATCTCTCGCGGTGACGTCATAACTCGGTCAGTGAACCGCCGAGAGCTCCGCGGCGCGCGTCTTACGGTTTCGAAAACATTTGGCGCCGCCTCTACACGCGCGCATACCGCGCGTGCACACGGCGCGCTGTTTAGAGAGAGGTAAAACCGCAGTGTAGTTCCTTTCAACGGGATGACACTTTCTCTCTCCTGGAAACCTCTTCTTCTGCCTTCTTTTCTAGCCGCTTCCTCTCCCTTTCCGTGTGACAGTCTCGCTACTGTTGTTTATCAAACAGTTGTGTTTTACATCTATGTAATGGC
>Ga0157363_1002900_pt1 | contig 15290 bp, 2 predicted proteins | sample AttsexASBM1_FD_111477 | JGI IMG/M metagenome (GOLD analysis project Ga0157363, IMG submission 111477) | Fungus gardens microbial communities from leaf cutter ant in Ribeirão Preto, State of São Paulo, Brazil - Atta sexdens ASBM1 | ecosystem: Host-associated > Fungi > Mycelium > Unclassified ...
AAAAGAAAAGAAAATTGTTAGTGTCCGAATACTCATAACAACTGTAGTACTTCAACTGCTATTTTACCCTCTTAAAAAACTTAGGAAAATAACAGCAATATAGATCACTGATACTTTTTGTATATTACCTACACTATGGATTAAGGCAATCATAGGCCTTATTCCCATCCATCTCCACCTTAACAAAATTAGTGGAAGACAACAATTGAGAACAGTCTCCCTTCTATCAAACTATGCAATCATTTTTCTCTTGGAAAATCAACATTTAAAGAAAACAAAACTCCATCAACTATCTATTAAATAATTTGACTTCCAAACAGTGTCAAAAATAACTATATTCTGGATTTTGTTTAGTAAACAATTTTTCTAATTGTTTTTTCTTTCATATAGTAAATAACAAAGATAAAAATATCAAGAATACTTATATTTGTAAACTTGACAAAATCTTTGAAGACTTCTGCTTAGATTCTAAAACTGTTATTGTTATCTCAGATGCTAATATCAAAAATAGTATTGCTACTTCAATATATTACATTTGTTCTAGTAGTAATATCACAGCCAAAACAATCCACTATGCTATTAATGTTACTTCTACTGAAGCAGAACTATTTGCAATCAGATGTGGTATCAACCAAGCCATTTAAGTATATAATGTAACATATATCATTGTCATCACTGATGTTATACACTCTGCAAGAAGGATTTTTAATTCCTTGTCCCATCTTTATTAACTACAATCAATTGCAATTTCTCAAGATCTTACAGTCTTTTTCAATAAAAACTTTAACAATTCTATTGATTTCTAGGATTGTCCTAGCAGTATCAGATAGACTTACCATTCAATTGTCAACAAAGAGACCAAACAGCTAGATTACATTTCAATCTTTCTATATAAATCAGGGCTATCTGCACATATGTAGAATGTACAAAAGTGATAACAAAAAAACCAAGATATTAGGCCATCAGTAACTGTAAAAGCTTTGTTTGCTAATATCTCATGAATAACTAGACAGATTTGCACAATTGAGCTTGTATTGGAAAATGCTCATCAAACTGTTTCTAATGATATAAATATTCATAGAGATACAAGCATATCAATGTAATATAATTAGTTATCTTCTAAAATTAGCCTAATATTTGTTATAATAGATAACAGCCCCATCAGGTACAAGTTTTGATTATGTAATGGAAATAACTTGTATATAGACCATTACTCTTTTGTATATATACCTCTATATCTAAGTATTAAACTTCATACTTAACATCAATTATTCTTGTTGATACTACTCATCATCTATCATCACTATCTCCTTATACTGAACCTCTAAGCTACTATTAAGTTATCTAAGTTCAAGTATCACAATTAGTGAGTAGCTTATTTTGTGATAGAGTTAGTCAAGCAAATGAACCATATATTAGGTCAACACAAAAGAACTTGAAAGAGAACTCTGTACAAGATTGTCTACCTTATATACTAAATACTACTAGTCTGTGCTCTACTACTTTAGCTTATCCTAAATGACCATATGTTTGTCTTAAGGCTAATATGTATTCTACACATTGTTATGATATCATCTTTTCAGAATCTTTTACTACCTTCCATCATAACATGTGATTATGTAGCTGTATGATTATGATAGTGTCATATAACTCTGACATCACACACAACCCTAATCATAAGTCTCCAAAATAGAAAATAAAACAAAAATAAAATAGAAATAAGAAAAAAAAAATAAAATACAACTAAGTTTATCTTTCATGATTCTAATACAGAAGCATTTTCCTTTCATAAAAAATTTACTTGATAGTGATATTACTGGTATCATTTTATCTAGACTTAAGTAATTTTGTCTATTTTCCTATTCTTCTGTTTTCTTTTTTATTTTTATTTCTTTTCTCTTTCTCTTTTCTTGTATATAAGTAGTTATGTTGTAGCTACCACATTTTACCACCATGTCCTATATAATGAATTGCTGATTTAAAATATATATATATTATAGGCTTCTGAGAAGATGCAACTAGTTGTAGAGACTAAAGTATATAAGAAGAATTATTACTTATTCATACTCATACCACAATCAACATAGCATGACTAAGTGATAATGTACAGTACTCATAATGAGTTACTCAAATATCATTTATTCATTTATATTAGCATAGCCTACATACCACTTATATATAAACAACATATATCTTACATATATTTTATATCAAGCTCCACCACAATCTTACTATATTAGTAAATGGTTGTTAGTTGTCTACACTGTACCATACTGCTGTATATTGTTTCTTCCAACATCTACCATAAAGAAGTTATTCCAACATCTGTGGTTTATGAGATAGCCACATTGAAGACATGAGGATTTGATTATAACAGTACTAAGTTTGAGATCTTCACTAACTTCATATGCTCCAATAATAAAGGGGTTGTAATAACTATCAACAAAACTACTTTGACTTTAGACTTGAAGATCATCAAAAATTATTTCAAAAATATAGAAAATGTCAATTCAGTGAATATTTCATATTTTTGTTTACTACAATCAAAGTTATAGTCATATCTCAAAATATTAGAGATTCTATACCTTCTTAACAATTCAAATCTTCCCATTACTTCTAATATTATTAAAGAGATAATCAAGAGCTCACACCTTTTTAATGATGTGACATTAGCATCCCAACTGTAGGTCATCAAATTCCCCTTGAAGTTGGATATAGCAGTTGTATGATCAACATTTGGGATTTCCAATGTAGTATTAAAGTAAAAAGTCTAATAAACAGATGTTTTAACTTTAGATGACAAATTACAACTATTTAGAAAACTAATACAGACTATGGTATCACATAATGCAAGAATTACTGGAAGTGGGAACATATAACAAGAAAACTCAATAGAGGATATTGTACAAAACTGTCTACTTAAGACCAATTATCTGTACAACTACAGTGATTAGCCTATCCTAAATGACCATGCATTTACCTTTAAGTTAACATGTATGTCAGAGTTGTAAATGTTAGACTATATTTTATTTTCCTTTTTTTCCATTTTCTTTTCATATTCATTTCAATTTTATTTAGGGTTAGATTTTAGTAAGATGTTGTAGTCACAGTAGTAGTTACACAATAACATGGTCACAATGGAACATAGTAGAATGTTCTAGAATAATGATGTCATACAATATACTTAATGCATGTTGACCTTATGGTTTATACATAGTCTTTAGAATAGACTAGATATAGTAGTAGTATAGACCATTTAGTAGAGTATATCAGGTAGACAACATTGTACTCAGAACTCCATCAAGTTCTCTTGTGATTAATTCAATCTAAGGTTTACTCTTTTGACTTTAACTCTAAGTCCTAAGACATAATAATATATTAGATATATTATATAATATTATTCATTTCAGAACCTTCTACTATATAACATCACATTAAACTCTGTATTATAACTTAAAGATCTTAGTATTATGACTTAAGTTTAAGGGTTAAGACTGAAGACTACTTTTGTATTGGGTAACACAAGAGAACTCAATAGAGTTCCTACTACAGATTAGTTTACCTTGTATACCTTTTGCTAATGGTCCGTACTAAGCTAAATTTAGCCTACTCTAAAGACTATGCTTCATTCATAAGGCCAGCATACTATTGTCATGCTGTATGACTTTATCTTGTTCTAGAACCTTCTATGCCCTTCTTCTGTGACCATATCATGTGACCTGTGATAGTGTCACACTTTGTCTTCTTTGTCTTATTTCCTATAAGATAAGAGAAAAAAAAAAGAAAAATAAGAGAAAATAAAATAAAATAAAATAGAAACCATGTCTATCATTCTCAATTGTGACACTTAGAGTGGATCAATGAAGAAAACCTTGTATTGGGCTAATACAAGAAAACTCAATAGAGAACTTTGTATAGAATTGTCTACCTTATATATATATACTAAAACTCTATGGTCCATGCTAATTACTTCTAGCCTACTCTAAACTGCCATATGTTTGTCTTAAGGCCAATATATATTAAACATATTGTATGACATTATCCTTCCAGAACTCTTTACACTTTTCCATATGATATGTGACATGTGACTGATGTGTGACAGTGTGATAGTGATATCACATTAATCCTAAACCTAAGTTCCCAAAAATAAAAAATAAAAAAAAGGAAATAACAAATGAGAAAAGAAAAAATAAAATAGTTAGAGTCTACTATCTTGAACTCTGATACTATAACTCTAAGTTCTCAAAATAAAAATAAGAAATAAATTGAAAATAAATAGAATCCACTGTTTTTAACTCTGATAATATGGATTTAAGTATGCCAAGTGCAATAGTTCATACAAAACTAAACACCATAAGAAAATAGCTTGGTAATATAAGGCAAATTTCAAAACTAACCTACTTATATTAGAAACTAAGAAAGACAAACCATGTTTATACTCTTCTAAGTGCATTAACTGCAAAGAAAACTATCAAGCTGGTAGTAATATATATCCATTCTAGAAACACCACTTCAATAAGAGATGATATTCAAAGAAGTATCAAGAACTCTATGAAAACAAAGCTAAATCCATTTGTTTAGCTATGGGTAGTGGAAACTAATGATTTTGAAAAACTTAAAGATTTTTTCACAGAATGTTTAAAAAAACTACATTTTAACTGATATTATTTTAGGAAATAATAAAAACTTTAATATATTATTTATTCAAGAACATTCTTAGTCTATTATCTAGACTATCCTAAGCACATATTCTAAAGAAGGTGAAGTAATTATAGATACTCTCAACTATCCTTTGTAGATTATGTTTGTAAGACAATTCATCAACAAAGATGATGACTCTAAAGTCATCACCTACATTAGTATAAGATTTATCCAATTATGTTTTTATCTTAGAAAAGATATTATAAATAACAGGGATATTAACTTTATTTTATTTTTTAATTGTATTTTATTCTTAATATCTATTCAGATAATTATCAACTAGTCTTGAAATATCTAAAGAATATAGAGATAAACCTGAATAATGTGCTTAATATGGTCCAAGTCTTGGATAGACAAACTACTGTACTTGGAATTATGTTAGGATAGAAAATAGCTATACTTTAGAAAAAAATCATACTAGTCTACTACAGTAGTACTATAGTTGTTTAGTTAATTATTGTTGTATATATTAAGTGGCCATGTGTACAGATCATGTGCTTGGACTATCCTATTATAGTATATATAATAGTGGTATAACAGTAGAACACCTTACCCAAATATCATCTGGAGTTTCTGGGCACTTATAACTTCTTAATGTAAGACTAAAAGTAGTTTTATAAGATATATAAGTATTTCTCTCTAATATATTTTTAGGATATCTACTTTTGAAAATTACTACTTTATTAAAAAGATATAAGAGATATTGTGTTATCTAGAGTTAAGCTACTTTGCTAATCTTTATTTTACCATGTTTCTCAGAGTAGTTTATATTACAATATTGTTAAGTTATATTGTTTACTATAATTTTTGTTTCTAATAACTATTTTATATAAGCTACCTATTGTTTAGTCTGATCAGTTAAGTTATTATTACAAGTTGTCTAAAATCTTCAGTAAGATAAAGATATATGGCGGAAATATACATGTGTAAAAGTATAGATAAGATACTGAATAGAATTTGTTGTTATGTTAAGTTGTTGTATATAACATTCTTGACTTATGACTTGTTTTATCTTACCAATATTAAAATAGAATTCTGTAAGCTTATATGCTAGTTTTATACAGTTTCTGATATCAAGATAAATTTGTTGAAATTGAATAGTTGAGGTTCTGAAAGAGTCCAAGGTTTGTGAAGTTATAATACTAGGTATGCTTTGCTACCAAATATAGTGAATATTATAGAAATATTTGATGGAAATGAAATGATAATCTGTCTATGAGAACAAGTTGGGATTCATAACAGATGTAGTGGCATGACACCATCTCTAGATTTGTTTTCATTATATCTAGTGTTGTAACAACCACTAGTCTAAGAATGACTAATAGACAACTAAGTAAACTTGAAAGTGAAGTATTTTATGGGAATTACAAGAGAACTTAACAAGGAGTTTCTAATGTATTCATACACTATTTATACAAGTACACATGGTTTAATAAATAACCCTATCATAATATCCATATGTTATTCATAAGTATACAATATCTATACTATGATATGAATATGCCTTTAATATATATCTTGACATCATTCTTCTAGTTTTTTCTCCTAGATTCTAAGTTTATGACATCATGTCATGTAATGCATCATGTGACTCCAGTCATAGGCCTCTTCATCATCTAAAAAAATACAAAACAAAACAAAAGAAATATTAAATCAAAAAAATAGATAAAAAGAAAAGAAAATTATTCAAGTTCTAACACACTATAACATCTGGAGATATACTGTAATCTTGGGTTATGGCAACTGAGTCAAGCTGCCTTCCAAGATATGTATATGTAAAAGCATTTCAAATACTCTCTAATATATTATATTATCACTAAAGCATTGCACTAGTTATATAACATATATATTGGGATATTCTGTGTGTTTAACCAACATTTTCTTTCAGAATGTATACTTAAAGTAGGAGTAGAACATAATAACAAAAAAAAACTCATAAAAGAGAAATAGATATGTAGTTTAGTAGAGGTAAAAGTAGAGAAACTATGAGTAAACATATTTCAAAAACAAAAGGAAAAGATAAAAAATAATTAAAATACTAGATAAAATGAAAAGTTAAAAGTTAAGGTATTAAGATGAGATAAGTAGGAGCTAGAAAATGACTTAGTATTAAAGGATGGAAAGATATATAATTTAAGGGATGAGGTACTGTAACTAGAGGTTATTTGGCTGCATTATGATGTACTGGCAGCTGAGTATGGAGAGAAATAGAAGATGACAGAGTTTGTAACAAGAAATTACCAGCAGTCTGGAGTGATCAGAAATATGAGGAAATATCTAGAAGGATGTGACTTGTACCAAAGAATAAAGGATCTGACTGAGACACTAGCAGGAAAATTAACAGAAAATGGAGTTCCAGAAAAACTGTAGATATGTTGAATGAACATAATGTATTTTATTGCAAATACAGAAGAAACATTGGCAGAAAGACTAGTAAGGCTGTTTAGAGACAACATATGAAAGTTACATGGCTTGTCAAAAAGTGAATATAAGATAGAGGACTCTAATTCTTGGCAGAGTTAATGAAGGAGCTGAATAGAATGTTAGATTATCTATAGTATTCTACTCTTAGACAAATAGGCAGATGGGACATATAAACCAAGAGCTAGAACAGTACTTGAGGTTCTTTATAGACTATAGACAAAAATATTGGTCAGAAAAGTTAGTTATAGCAAAGTTTGTGGTAAACAACAAGACTTATACAGCAGTCATAGTATTGATCTTTGTAGCAAATAATAATAAAAAGTTGAGGAAGAAATTAGATATCAAGAATAAAAGGAAAAAAAAATAAAGTGACAAGTCTATAGGGAATAGAAGGAGGTAGAGAAGTGGAATAAAGAAGACAAAGTAATGCTAAGTACTAAAAACTTGATTGTTAGAAATCCTCTAAGTAGTCTTAGTCATTTTCTATCTTTTATGATTTATATTTGATTTCTCTTTTCTCTATAGGTTATTTTCCTTATTTCCTTCTTTGGATTTAGCTAAGAAATATGATGTAATGTTAGAAATATTCCATAGTGTATCATACTTATCACAGTCATGTAACTTGGTGAAATATCATAGAAATTACTAAAAGAACTTAGTCATAGCTTTAGAGTAGGTTTTAGATATATAAACTAACTTCTGGAACTATATAAAGTAGATCACTCTGTAGTGAAAACTCTATTGAGTTCTCTTGTGAAACTCAATATATAAGCACATCTTTTGCTCTAGCACTTGAGCTTAAGTCTTTTTTCTTGGTCAAAAATTTATTATACAGTATTGAAATATAGTCTATAACAGACTATCCATAACAAGTAGCATATAATTTTTGCCTCAGAAGACAGAAACCTCTCTTATAAACAAAGAAAAACCTTATCAAAATCAATAAAAATCAAAGAGAAATCTAGATAAAGGTTACTCACAGTTAACTTACTAATTATGCATCCAAGTCTACAAATAGACTTATTATACTGAAAATGCAGAATCCAAATAAAATGAGATAAAACTGAGAAATTTATCTACAGAAATAGAAAATAAAGCCATTTGAACACTCATAGAGGCTCAGAGAGAGAAAGAGGCTATTCTTGAGGAAAGAAGACAAAGGCACTTGAATGCTCTTTTAGAAAATCAACAAAGTCCTTAATTGATGGAGATGGATCAATCAAGGTACTGTAAGCAAATCTAGAACACTTTGCAAAAATGTATTGATATGTTTCCATCTACTAATGGTTATACAGACATTAAATCCACTTTTCAGAGAAGAAGCACTATCTATAATTTCCAATAGAAGCATGATTAAAGATAAATCTAGTTTCTCTGATACATAATATAACTGACTGGCTAATATAAGGAAGCCAACCACTACTCTTGGAGTAGCTAAGCTAAAGAAGCTTGTAATTCTTGCTTCTGAAAGTGAGGAAATGATGCCATTGGACATTAGAACAATTAAATGAAGTTCTCAAAGTATATAAGCATGAGAGAATACTCTTGGAGTGAAGAGCATCAATAGAAGCTACTAGATAAAGTCCAGCAGCCACTTGAGTATTAGCCACATTATCATGGACAAGTTAGTACAAGAATTACTCAGCATTGCTTGGATAGTTTCAGGATTCAATCTTATGATTAAGACTACAAGGGAAGAATAATCTAAGTACAAAGTAGATAGTTAAAAGATAGGCTTGTTCAGAATGCACAGAGAGATCGACTATCTTGTTAGCGGAAACTAGAGAGTCAGTGATAAAGATAATGTATTGAATGTTCATACTAGTAGTGTTGTAGCAACCACTCACCGGAATGGCACTTGTAGTATGCTTACTTTAGCAAAGCTCACAGAAGGCTATCTAGTAGTGGGGATTACAAGAGAACTTGACAAGGAGCCCTCACTGTATTGATCCTCTATATATACTACAGGCTCCTGGTCCGTGCTACAACAATAATTACCTGCCCTTATGTCCATGCATCATCCTCATGTTCTATTACTCATCCACATGTGTTTTTCTTAAGGCTACCATGCTTCTTACATGTGCCCTGACATCATACCTTTAATCTCTACTGTACATGTGCACACTATGTGTACACTATAAGAAACTATAGTTTCTTGACATCACTCCTAACCCTAACTCCTATTTAGACTCTTCTCAATCCTTCTAGACCGTTCTAGACTCTATCATATGAATTCCAGGTCATGTGCCTATCTCCTATCTCTCTTCCGTTCTAGACTGATAATTATAATACTTAACCCTAACCTTAGTCCAAGTCTATCCACACACTCGTCTTATAACAAGTAGCATTATCAATTCCCAGACTTATAGAAAAAGCTCAGTATTAGAAGCAGTTATCTGACCAGCTAGAGCTTTAGAAAGCAGCATCTGTTGTCCTAGTCTCCAAAAATGTATAGATAGATAGGGCTGATCTACACTAGAAGAAGTTTGTGAGTATAAATAAAAAGAAGATGTTATATATGGGTTGGAATGAATGTGACCAGATTTGAATATAACATCCAGGAAAAACTTAAAATTTATATTGTTCAAACAAAGTATATGTAGTGCTTATCTCTAGAAAAAATCTAAGAGAATAGGATAAGATCTTCTAAAGGTAGTTATTATTCCACATATTCTAGAATACATTCTAATATAGTAGAATAATACTGACATATCCTAGAAATGATAGTATTTAGATGGTCAAGAATTCTGGTAGAAGTATTTATAATATTAGCCATAAACAGCAGAAAATTACTAATGGATAGTAGAAAGCATAAGACAATGACTACTCAGCAGTGGTACTTGATATATTTGAAAGCAGAAGTGGTAGAGTTGAGTTAATAAATATTGCAGAGTTTGTAGTAGAGTTAGGAGTTTGAAATTTAAAAGAGAAGAAGTCTACAAGTTCAGCAATAGATATTAGTGGTGTTTGAAGATCAAAATTTCATGAAGTAGTAGATTTCCTTACAGTAACTTATTTAGATTTCCATACTATTGCAATTAAGGTAACTTGTCATAGACCAAATTTTAAGATATCTGCTTCCTGATTTCCAATTAGGACTCTAATTATATCTAGATGTCAGAATTATAAAAGTTGAACTTAGTTTTATTTATTTTCTTTCTTTCTTTCTTATTTCTATTCTGGATCTAGGGTTAGGGTTAAGCATAACATCATAATGCTACAGATTACATTTTATAATGGAAAGCAGTAAAAGATTTTAGAAGGAATTGTTAGGAATAGACCAGCTACTAAACCAGTTATGCTAAAAGTGCACAATGTCAAGCTTAGCTTTGACATCTGGCTGGTACTATATATGTACTTCATACTGTACTCCTGACAGTAATGTCAAGTTCACAAACAGTAGACTTAGGTTCTCTCTATTTTATTTTTCATTTTTATTTTCTTTTCATTTTATTTTCCTATTTTTCTATTTTTAGGACAGCTAGGGTCAGGGTTAGAAATAATTGGTCACACTGTCACATCAGTCACAATCTGATGGTGTGGTCATAACATTGGTCATAAAATTGGAGAGAACGAAGTAGAAGGTCCTAGAACAAATGACATCATACAACATAAATACCACATGTTGACCTCATGTTCTACACATGGTCATTTAGGGTAGGGTGCACAGTAGTGAGCATGGACCATTGGTAGTAGTATAAAAGGTAGACTAGTTTGTAAAGATATCTCTATTGAGTTCTCTTTTGTTACTCAATATAAGAGTTGTTCTACTATCCAATCCTAAGGGTTTTAGTTCATAACAGGAATGATATTATATAACATGATATACATATATTGGCCTCAAGGTAGACACATTGTTATCTAGAATAGGCTAAGTGTGGTATAGCACAAACTATTAGTATATAATGTAAATAGTCCTGTACAAAGTTTTCTATTAAGTTCTCTTGTATAAACTCTATACAAGATTCTTCCTTTTGACCAAATCCTAAGGTCTTAAGTTTGTAATACTAGATATACTTCTGTATTCATAATCATTCACACATAAATCAACCTCTTGTGTTTCATCTTCTATTAACTTATTATCTAGACTCCTAGTTATTTTATTTTCTTAGAAACTATCTCTATAATGTCTTCTTAGTTATCTTCTACACTACTACTATCTTAGCCACAGTTCTAACTACAGACTTGGTATATAGGACCAAGTAGATACTCTATAGTCTCTAGTCTAGAAATTGACTAAGACTGACTGAGAATTCCCAATACTTCTCTGACTAAAATAATCTAAATATTCTCTTCATACTAATTCCTAATTCTCCAAAATTATGACCACATAACAAGTGATAAGCATAATATATAAGTTGAGGCTAAGATCATCTTTCAAGATTACATCACAAACTTTATGGATAAGCTTCCAAGCTTGATCTGCAACTTAGGTATTTACCTAATCTATAGATTTTTACATTTACTTCTCAGATAAGTTTTCATACTTAATCTAATCTCTTCTTCATATGACTGATCATGGATATCTGCTTGAAGCAAGATCTATCTAGTCTTCTATACCTTTCCACCTTCCTGCTCTTGACATAACTTAAGGTTGTACTTAGTAGCAACTCAGATAGAGTTCAACTCTTATGAGGATCTCAACAAGAAGTCCTTATTATATTCCTAGACTATATATTGTTCTTTATATAATTTATGATACCAAATAATACTTATATGACCAGTCTTTTCCAGACTTCTAGAACTCTCTGAAACTTGCCCAAAAGTGATAGATAAAGTACTAATAATACACACTTAATAAATAGTATTTAGACTATCTGAGAGTGGAAGTATATTCTTCTCTACTTGAGACTTATATATTAGTATAAAATACAGAGAATCAAGACTCAAACAATAAGAAAGACTCTTGAGATCTCAGATATATATAGCTTATTCTCAAGTCTATAGCACAGTGCTATTCCAAATCTCTCATTTACCTCACAAGTATTGATTTTCTTCTTTTCTTGTAGTTTTAACTAACTAAGTCCACTTATAAACCAATTCATAATATAACTTACTCTTAATCTATTCTTCTCTGCTACTTCTATTCCATAATTTCCAAGCTTGCAAGTATCTTGGTAACATATTCTTAATATTTCTATATATCTTATTTATACTCACAAGCTCTTGAATTCTATAACTAGTTCTTTATAATTCTAACAACTACTCTTGTTCTAGAAATCTCTACTTCAAAGTTTAGTTTGTCTAATAGCTATCACACTACCTCATAAGTTGCTAGAAACTTAAGAGAGTTTTAGACATTATCTAGAAGTGTTGAATCCTTTTTATAATGTTTGGAGTAGCAATCTTATATTATAAACAATTTGTTGAGATCATAAGAGAACTTGACAAAGAGCCCCAATTTATTGCTACCCTATTTATACTTATAGTACATGGTCTGTGCCAATTATAAATAATCCTACTCTAATGTTCATATATTAGCTATGAGATAAACATACTATAGGCACACATATTGATATTATTTCTAGTATTTTTCACCACATTTTAGGCTTATGATATAACATTGTGTAATGCATCATGTAACTCTTTATTATCCAAGAAAATAAAATAAAATAAAATAAAATAAAAAGAGAAATCAAATCAAAGAAAATATATAAGAGTTAAAACATATTATAATAGTATCCTCTCTTTAAAATTCTTTCTCTAGATGAACTTGACTTGCTTTCTATCTTGCCCAACTTCTTTCTAACTTTTTCAAATATTTGTCTTTAAACTTCTAATTATTCTATCTAAATAATATTTTTGCTGTATACTTCTCCAATAATTCACTTCTTTTGAACACTTCTGCCTTTGAATTCAATGGTTTTTAATTCCTTATTTACACTCTTCTTATTTATTTCTGTCTAATCTCCTTCTCAGATTCTTCTACTAGCTCTATTGCATTTCCTAAATTCTCCAACCTCTCCTAAGTATCTTTTCAACTTCATATTATTTTTCTCAGAAGGATCAGAAGTAGATATAATAGAAAAAATAAAAAAAGCTAGGAATAAAGATAAGAAGATAATTAGAGTATTATGAAGAGATATAAGGAGACTAACTACCAAATCCAATATCAACTTCAATATCTGAGCTCAGAAACCATGAAGTTTGTCATATAGTTCACACTGCTTTTTTCTGAAAACTCTGATAACTACTCTTATTTATGGCTTTGCTCTACTATGTTCTTAGTCATCATTGAATAAGTTCATTCCAATTTAAGACATAGTTCTCAATGTTTTTATCAGTGTTTCTAATTATCTAGTATAATTATTCTAGCATTACATCAGCACTATTCTGCTTGATTGCTGTGAACTGGTAGAAGTACTTAGAATAGCTATTGCCTCTAATAAACCTCATTCTGTTCTCTTAGGTTTTCCTAGAGATAGGTTATATAATAAGTAGTACTTGTTAATAGACTTAGATTTCTCTAGAGCCTAAAGCACTATCTTTATGCTTTTACTCTTAGTTGCCCTAATAGCAAAAAAAATCTTCTCTTAAGAATCTTGAAAAATCCTAGTATCTAGCACTCTAAGATCACCTACTCTTATCAAAGTTGATGATGGTAGACTTTATTTTTTTCATTTTTCATTTTTATATATTTCTTATTTTTAGACTTAGGATTAAAGGTTAGCATAATATCACAAACTGTCACAGGTCACTGTCATATGATTATATATCACATAGAAGATTGTAGAAGGTTGTAGAACAATAAAGTCATACTACATGTTCTTCAAGATAAACTAAATTTAGTGTAGTATAAGCTATTGGCCAAGTGTATATAAAATAGATATTTTGTACTTAGAACTCCATCAAGTTCTCTTATATTAATCCTAATACAAGATTCTTCTTTTGACTTCACTCTATAAGTTTTAAGTCATAATATTAGAACTTAATACTCTTACTCCAAGATTGCCTAATATCAGATCTTCTCACTATTTTTATTTACTCTTTATTTACCTTTGACCAAGGGCAATACTGCCCAAAGACAAGAAGACAAAGCTAAACCCTAGGCTTAAAGACTGACAACAGCTACTAGAAGGTTGCTGTAAATGATAATAACCAGACTTAGACTACTATATAGATGTACTTATTATTTAATTGAATAAGTTACTGATTCATGCTATAGTACCATTAACCTACTCAAAAGAGCCATGTGTTATTCTCAAGGTCAACCTGTGTCAAATACATTATAGTGATATTGTTTCTTTCTAGAACCTTCTACTATGTTTTTTTATAACATATAATCATATTGTTATGATTGCTCCCTCATGTTTGCTTTATTACTACAGCATGAGCTATAGGGTTGAGGGTTGTTTCTTCATGATGCAATAATTAGCTATGCCATAGTTGTCTCAGTAAGTATCTTATGTAGTAGGTATTATTTCCTCATCTTTTCTTTATATTCTGTGATATCATTAACATATGTTTGCCACATATTAATCTTGTTGTCAATAGGTATATATAGTTGTAGATACAGTCCTGTATCTTTATGCTTTACCAATTAACTCTTTTCTCCACCCTTACTCAAGCTTTTATTTAAGTTACAACTTAAGCCAAGTCTAAGGTCATAATACATATGACTATGTGACTATGGCTGATATATGATACCAAGTCATGTAATGTGACAATTTGTGATTGTGACATATAACATCATACTAATCCTAACACTAGATTCCAAAATATAAAATATTAAAATAAAATAAAAATAAGAAAGAATATAGAATAAAACAGAGTCTATCATTCATAATTCTGACAAGAATAGCAGTGATGTCAAGATCGTTGACGGTGGACTTTATTTTATTTTCTCTTTTCTCTTTATTTTACTTTACTTTACTTTTTCTTTTTCTTTTCTATTTTTAGAACAACTCAGGTTAGGGTTTATCAGTCACGCTGTCACATCAGTCACAAATCGATGGCATAGCCACAAGACTGATCACGAGACTTGGGAGAAGGAAGTAGAAGGTTCTGGAACAAAGTGACGTCATACAGCATGAACAACACATGCTGACCTCATGTTATACTCATGGTCATTTAGGGTAGGGTGCACAGTAGCTAGCACAGACCATGGGTAATAGTATATAAGGTAGACTACTTTGTATTAGGAACTCTATCGAGTTCTCTTGTGT
>Ga0157363_1002901_pt1 | contig 15287 bp, 3 predicted proteins | sample AttsexASBM1_FD_111477 | JGI IMG/M metagenome (GOLD analysis project Ga0157363, IMG submission 111477) | Fungus gardens microbial communities from leaf cutter ant in Ribeirão Preto, State of São Paulo, Brazil - Atta sexdens ASBM1 | ecosystem: Host-associated > Fungi > Mycelium > Unclassified ...
CTGACATTTTCAATCGAGAATAACTTTATGATGCAGACACAAATCGACTAATGTTTCTATGGGATTATGTTGACAGATGCCCAAGTTTATTGTATGACGTCTATGATCTATTTATTTTGACCATCACTTACCGCTAAAGCCATCTATAGGAAAACGGCGGAAGCAAAGTTGTACACCTAATATATACACATGATATTTTGGTATCAGAGTTTTTGTCTTATTTTTAAGTCAGGAATATGTTATTACAATTTCGATCATGAATTGTGGGACACCCTGTATACAGACTTGCCATAACTCACAGGAAGGGATGGGATCGAGATGGACACAAAAGTTCCATATCGTTTAGCGATGTTCGCAATAATATCGAGATATTAAATTTTATAATTGTACAAATGAGACTATAGTGCTGTAGGATTTGCACATTTCAGTCGATTTTCAGCTTGGTTCTTGCTTCTTCACATATCCGTGCACAGTCTAAATACCAATCGGCAGAAACTAAGCTGAAAATCGGCCGAAATGTGCAAGTAAATTCCAGCACTGAATAAGAGCACACCAAAAAAAACGCTTCGACTGCTCGAGGTATAGCCTGATTCAGTTTATTAAGTATTGGCTGCCGACAGCGCTTTGAAGAGGCAAGGGAGGAAGTGCGCCGTTGCCCGTTAAAGGTTTTTTACGTAACGCAGAGTTGCGGAGAGATTGGTTGCCTGATAAAAATGTTTTATACATAATTCTATATAAATAATTTATACATAATTATACATAATTATACATAATTATAGAACAATATATGAAATATGTCCATATATCTGGAGACACGATAATGTCTTGATAATTATATACAGGTTGCCCGAAAATTTAAACAGTGTTGAGAATTGAGATCTCTCAATATTTCGGAAAGTAATCATTTTAGAAAGAAATGTTTCACAAAAGTTGTAAGATTTGAAAAGATCTTAAAAATAATAATTAATCTAGTTTTATTGCTAAATATTATTGATTAGCATCACATTCCAAAATACGAAAAAATAATCAAAACATTTGGGGCCCAGAAAGCATATTCTGAAAGAGTTTAAGACAAGTCTCCGGGTTACATATGCGATAAGATACTTCTTATAGGATTTTTGGGCGTTTTCTTTTTACAAAAAGATCTCTTGATAAAGCTGCATACTTATCTCTTACATATGATTATACATGTATAACAAGAGATGAACGGATATCTTTTATAATTATTTATAATTATATAAATTTATAAATTATAAATATATAATAAATAAATTTATATATGGGTTATATAAAAATACGTATGAAAATATATATTGTTATGTATATTCATATAAATACATATTATGAGGAATTTATAGGTTTCCAATTGCTGTAATCCTTGACACGACACTACACATCCGTACTCGGCCCGAGAGCTATTAATCGATTATGTAAGATTGTGTTTTCTAGTGACAATTACATGTTACTAATCGCGGCGGTTATAAATAAAGATTAGAGAACATCGAATAACTGACATTTTACTTTTTTTTTTATTTAATACAGACAGAAAAAGCTATATTTTTAAACGGAGCGAAACTGTGCACAACATATACATTCTGTTCCAATTGAATCATGTACAATGCTACACTTTGTGTATTCCTGTGTGTACGTTAATGTTAAGATGTATTAAACAATTGGAAAGTATATATAATTATATGAGTCAGTATTATATAAGCTCATATAATTGTATACTGGATTGGGTATAATTATATTTATACCTAATCTTATTTATAGAGTGTTCGATAAGAAACAATAAAACTTTTTCACAGAATGGACTAAACTGAGAAAAAAATTCCCATTTTACAATTTTTGCAATAGTAAACAAGATATTAATTACTAAAAATTGTCGAAAATTGGTCTTCAATAATTTTTTACTCCAATACTATTAATTTTTGTCTCTTGCAGTTTTTCAGTAATATTTCTATTGATAGTATTTGAGTAAAAAATTATTGAAGACCAATTTTCAGCAATTTTTAGCAATTAATTTATTAACTAATATCTTATTAACTATTGCGAAAATTGTAAAATGGTTGAAGACTTTTCTTCTCAGTTTAATCCATTCTGCCCCCGTGTGAAATATTTATCGTTACCCTGCATCAAACACTCTGTATATGTATATTTGCATAATTTTATAATGATATTTTATAATGATATTTGATTACGTATAAAAATTTTTTACTGGATGTATGCAATGATTAGCTTAACTATGTTAATAACGGTAATACAAGGTAAAATAATACCATTATTCAATTTTGATTTTTGGACACGTGCCCAAAATCAATTTTGATCGGGATGATTAAAGCTAGATTGAAACGACTTAAAATCACATTGTCCGAATTCTTTTAAATCATAAGTTAATCAGCAAATGAAACCGGTTCTAAATTTAAGGGGGAATTTTTTTTTTATAAAAAATGATTTTTTTAATATTATAGAAATTTTTAATATTATAGAAATGTTAAAAATATGTACAGCAAATTTTAACTCGCAATTCATAAAATTAGTGAAGTTATAAGCAATAGAGCAATTCGACGTGCAAGTATATAATTTAGCGCACTGAAAACGCGTTTTTTTCGGAACAGCTTTTTCGCGACTGGTGTACGATATCTAACCGAAACCGATCATCTTCCGCTTTGAACTGTTTGAGGAAACATTCCTTTATCGTTCGAAAAAGAAAAACAATATGTATTATATACTTTTATTTTTATTGCAAAAAATTCAGCCAATTTTTAGAGCGAAATCGATGATTTTTCTTTGACAAGCCGCCATTTTCTTAAGTCAATCAATCTTCTTAAGTTAATCAATTTTTTTTAGTTGTTCCATCCAACGATAACTATAGAATATAAAAGAATATAAAATTAAATGCTATCAGATTTTTATATTTCAAATGACTGGGACGGAAGATATCTTGCATCAGTGACGGAGATACTTCGCATGTCACCATGTTTGAGGAGAAATAACAGGCGTAATATTGGCTCAAATTTAATAAAAAAAAACCTGTAATTACATTTGAATATAGTACAACAATGTTCCAAAAATTCAAATGTATTGACTTTACATTTTGATAAAAAAAAATTCTCCAAAAAATCAATTTTTTTCGTCCAAAAAATAGAATTCTCTTAAATGATTGAAAATTATTTAGAAAATCATCAGTGACTTGCAGCTTTTCCATAATAGATCCTATATTTAATAAGTATTATATAATCATATCATTTTAATCACCGGTTAAAAATTTCTATTAAGAATTGAAAGTTCTAACAACATATTTAATTTTGATTCTAATCAAATTTCTTCAACATATCACATGTCATAGCTACAATGTGACAAAATATGTAAAAATAGTTCCTTCTACAATTTTAACTGCAAATTTTTCAAAATTATAATATGATGGAGCAATTTAAAAAATAGTTTGGTATTCAGCGTTTAAAAACCTACAGAAAATGATTTGTCTTTTTTTTCTTGTCAAACAGTGTCGTTATTATCTCGCCACGATAGTTCTCACAAATGTACATAAAGTTTTTACTTATATACATTTATACAACTATATTGTTGTAATAGTATTAATTACAATTTTATACAAGTTTTTGCACATAATATTCCATATAAATCATCCTAAAATATCTATCCTTGCTATAAATAGTATTTTGCTAGAAAGCTCTTATTAGATATTCGCTTTTGCTTTTTAGTAAATTTTTGCTCTTTAATATGCTGTTTTGCATAAAAAAATATTTGAATAAAATTATTTTCTGGATAATTTTTTTTATCGGAAATAGAAACTTCTTCAATATACATCGATTTCTTTCCTATATTTATGTACAAAAAAATATTCTGATGTTGAAATATATGTAACGTTGACATGCTTATAAAACGTTTATCTCCTCACTTCCAAAATGCAAATACAACCATTAAGTACAATTAATTATTTTGAAAAGATAATTTGTATAATGAATCTAGAAGAATCTCTTAACAAATATAATTATAATTATTTTATTTGGAGAAATATTTAGTTACAATTTAATTCTGTTTTTACAGATTTGCTAATGATATTTTCAATTGTTTGAGATTTTCAAAATGCATATACAATAATTAGTTTGTCAAATGATCGCATATATGTTATGAATTGTTCATATAATATTCATCTTACAGTAAACCATCCACTCCTTCTCACCAAGGTATCCAAGTCCCATCCATTTGATAGTAATAAAACTGTAGGTTAGTGAATTTCTTTATGCTTATATCACATATTAATTGAAAGACTTATAATTCTTGCAATTTTATAAAGTCAATAGAATCAATTAAATAGATTACCTTCACTACTATTTCATACCATTATCACAGTATGTCCGTATATATTAACATTTTACGAACACATCACATATATTAACACAAGAACTCTTGAAATTTTCTTCATCTTTCTTTATGTAACATTTTACAAGCGTCATGCACAATGGTAAAAAGGAGTGTTTGTTAATTTAATATTAATATTTTAGACTTTCTTTCACGTAATTATCGATCTTATCATCTTAATATCTTACAGCAGGTAAACGAAAATTTGACGGGGGTCACCAGAACCAGGGGGAATCTAAGCGTCGCTTCCAGAGCAATTGGGGAAACCAGCCCCTTGCCCAACAACCACTGGGCAATGCATATGGATTGGCGAGTGTAAATGGTGGCAGTGGTGGTGGTGGCGGTGACATAGCTTTCGGAAGTAGAGCCGGCACACTCGGCGGTGTTTCCGGCGACGATCACGAATGGTATCAAGACTCTTACCAGTCGTGGAGCTAACTTCTGCAATCCTGTGAGTGATAAAAAAATATGCACGAACAAATGCATGATAAACGAAGTGAGAAACAAAAAACATAAAATATAAGGGAAAAAAATAAAATAAAATCAGACTGACGAAACGTAGAGAGGGGGGGGAGGGAGGGGGAACTCGAGATGAAGGGAAGGAAAGAGATCATCCATTTGTATTATTATCGCTCTTAATCGAATTCAAATAATGTAAATGTTTTTTCATATTAATGATACGCAGCAACTGTATTCTGCGCCACCACCATCGCCCACTGTTATTGTGATTATGTACAGTGATGTGCCACTGAGACTAATTATTATATCGGAGTGTGACCACCCACCCACCCCGTACTATTATTATTATTATGATACTAATACTAATCTAAGTACCACTACTGCATTGTCACATTGTTTACTGCCAAGTGATGAAGATCAGCGATGTTGACATAGGGATTGTGATGGCTTGTATTAGTTAAGAGAACTCATGGAAGCCTGCGGTTTATTACGCGATGACTAGATGTTTTGAATCTATGTGACGAAGCATGTGTGTTAGATAGGACGAAATAAATAGGGAGAAAAACGGAGAAGTTACAAACGAAAGATAGAAATTGAAAAGATGGAAGTTCAACTTTGAAGAGATAGAAAATGTAGGTATAGACAAGCAGAAAACGCAGGGCGAGAATGCGATATTTAGTAAATATGCGAGAGAGAGAGAGAGAGGGGGAGAGAGAGAGAGAGAGAGAGAGAAATTGTTTTTAAACGGAATGTGTCTGTGTGTGTGTATTTGTGCGTGGAGCGCGCCAAAGCGTGCCACAAGACCTTCTATTGTTGGTCTATAAATGTGTACAGTGAAACTATTATTATTAAGAGTCACACAGGCAAAGTTTTGTGAAAGTAGAGAGTATGAAACGAGTTGCAACGGTTCTGCGAATGTCTCCTAAATTAGGTTTTGGTTACAGTCATGCCAGGGTTCTATTGGATAAGAAAAAGGAAAATGGAAAAAAAGAGTATTGCTCACAATCGAGAGAAAACCCACTTGTACAGTAAATTTTTCAATGACAGTATCCAAGTAGCAAGGCAAACTCGGATCTAAATTATAATATATTTATTTGTTAATGTGTTTCTTTTTTTTATATTTAAAAAAATCAATCGTTGAAAACAAATATCTAAAGTGAATCTATTCCCTTTGAAAGGGAAATAAAAAAGAGTGTATTGTTTCTTCTAAATTTTATGTAAAAAGTAAATTTGTTTCTTGTATTCTTTTATAAAAAAAAAAGAAAGGAAGAGAAGTTTTTAAAGATGACTGACTATGAATTTGATAATGATAGTCACAGATTGAGGTAGAATGTAAAATGTAATGTTTACAAATGCATGAAACACATACAGCACACATTTTGAGTGTTGACTTGTTGTTATTGTTAGTCTGTTAGTTAATTAGTAAGAGTTGTAAGTGCGGGCTGTAGTTGGTCCCTGTCCCTGGAGCCCAGACACCCCCTGTTCTGGATGATTATTTGAAAAAGGGGAGAAAAAAAGAAAACATATGCAAATCATTTGTATTTTACACGCACCCCCGGAATATGAAGACAAATACGGTATAAAAATAAAAAAAAAGAGAAAACGGATATTGTAATAACGGAATAGCATATCAGACTTCTGTTTGTTATAACATACCAAATGAGACGACACAATACATATATACACACATACATATATACATTACACACATATATACATACACACAAGAACACACCCCATTCATATACCTACGCATGCGCGCGCACATACACTCACTCATTCCATTATTATATACATATACATGCGCATATACGCGCACATGCACACATACGCTCGCATGCACACATACGCTCGCATGCACGTGGATACGTATGACACTTGACATATAATAATGGTTATATATGTTAGCCTCTCGGATTGGATTTGGTACAATAATAGGATTGATGGATGATATATGTAATAAGATATTGAGAGTGTTTAACACCGAACAAGTATGCCACAGATTAACTAACCAGATATACAAAAGATCGCATATACATCCTATCATAATACGATATTGCCGTGTATGATTTTATAGATTCACATTGCACCCCCTCTTTCCTCACACACACACACACACACACACACACACACACACACACACACACACACGCACACACACACACACAATGTGAAAAATGCGAAACGATAGACGCACCAATGGACGAAGTGTTTGAATGACGATAGATTATTATTCGCCCGATCTCGTGTTTTACGAGCATTTTGTTAATTTTTATTCATGTTTTTACTTAAGTCTAATTCTTCTTCGTCATCGATATTGTTTTACTGATAACGATGAATTAACCACATCTAGTAATAATACGCGATTAGACGAAAGAAAAATTCCCCTTTCTTATACACATGTCTTGTCCCCAGTAATTGCGATCATTGTTTCTAAAAACGAAAAAAAAAGAAAAGGAAAGGAAAATTCGAGCGAATTGCGAAATCGCGGTTTGCATTCGCTATCTATCTATTTTTCATTCCTTTCGTGTCCCCTTCTCCCTTTTCCACTATCCCTGATTATTCGCCTACCATATTTTATATCTATCTACCTACTCTTACCTACACATCCTATTTATAAAAGCATAATATCGAGGATATAATAATATTAATATTAACAATATGATAAGGATGATATTGCTAATCATAATTGAGTGGGTTTTTGTGACACATGATAATATTCCAATATAAAAGAAAAAATTCTGGTTTTTTCCGTGCAAAAAAATGTAATTAATAAAAGGAAATAATAAGAGTATGCTAAAGGAATAAAGGCAAAAAAGATAATGAAAAAAGCAAGAGGATATGTTATATATATTACACATGTATACACACACACACATGCATAGATGCAGAGATACGATTAAAGAGAGAGTTCGGCTTGCGGGGGCAAGGAAGCATAACTTGGCTAAAGCGGAGACAGTTCACGGTGACGAGATTCTTAGACTGATCTAGGTACTAGCGTTTATCGATAATACCACCGGCTCCGCCCCGGTTAAAAAGGCGCCCCAAAAGTATCACTATCGTATTCTTTTCCCATTTTTATTCTCATCATCTTCCTATCCACTTCTTATCCTTCCTATCTCGTTTTCGCTTTGTCTCTCCCTGATTTCCTTATTCCTCTTTTGTATTCTGATAATCGGTGTGGCAGCTGGGGTGCCTGGGGTGGTTATCGGTTGCATTTTAGGATAATGCACCACACATACACACACACTGTGGCTGGCGATGCCGTAGCCGCGCGCGTGCGCGCTTTTCTTTTTTTTGCCCGGCCAATGCCCCGATTAAACAATGATGAGAATATTCGCAGCACATCATGTTCTTTCTTTGAGAAAATCGTTCACATCATTCGGGGTTTATATCGTGATTAGCCACCTCTCACGTGTCAGGCGGATATTGTGTGATCCATGGGCCGAAATGTTGCGAACATTAGTTCAAAGTGGCCCAAGAACCACGTGTTTTTTTAATTATATATATAAATATATTATATATTATATTCCTACGAATATGCATTTTTGTGACGTGATGTTATTTAGCACTAATTAACGAGAAAGAAGGAAATCATATAATAAATGAAAGATTCAATAAGGAAAACATCGCCTCCAAATCCCCAAAAAGGAAAGAAAAAAATATATATATATACATATATATATATATATATATATATATATATGTATATATATGTATATATATGTATATATGTTATTACTTTTTTGCGCTACATGTCAGCTCCGCGGCTGTAAACAGATGTAAACTTTTTACCAAATTTTGCCAAATTTATATCATCGCTAATTGTATTTTGCGTTTTTTATCGGCTTCTGTAATTATTCACCTCCTCTAGCAATCGTTCGCTTTTTAATTCCCGCAATTTTTATTTCTCCAAGTTGCCCCTAATTTTAGTGTAAAACGTAGTTAAACATAATGATTAATAATGAATTTAAAGACGAATGTTATAACATGGTTCCTTTTTTCGGGCTAGGAGCTTGATTTAAAGTGTCAAAGATTTTTGTGTATGACCAGATGTATTCTACATGTCTCAATAAACAGTTGTATGTGAATTACCTTTCTTAAATAATCGCTGTATTTTATTTCGTAATCCTCATCCCGGTTTTTCATCCTTTAAGTGCAGTTACCTTATATGCAGTTATCTTATATATTGGGCTGTCTGGAAAGTTCGTGCCGTTAAAGGAAAATTGAAACGCAGAAAATTTAAATTTTAATATACATTTATTAAATTATATAGGTTAATCGGCACGAACTTTCCGGATAACCCAATATATGTATAAGTCGCTCTTATTTTCGACTTTCGAATTTTTCTTTGCGGCACCCTCCAAAACGATTCCAATTCAAGAAAAAAAAATTGCATAAAACTGCAGTCAGATCGGATAAGAGGAGACATAACCTCGAGCCCCTAAACTTTATGATAAAGCAAAAAAATCAATTTCCATGAATATCTTCTAAATTTCTGAATATATCAAAAAAAGTTATCAAACGAAAACTGTAGATATAAGGAGCATCTTTTATATTCATTTTTTTTTTCAAATAAATGATTTTTGAAAAAATTCCAAAAAAATAGGAAATATTGGATTATCCGGAAAGTTCGTGCCGATTTTAAAAGAAAATTGAAACGCAGAAGGTTTAAATTTTAGTATATTAGATGTGGGAAAAAGTTTGTGGCGTTTTTTTAATGCCATCTAATGGGAAAAACGCCACGAACTTTTTCCCATACCTAATACATTTATTAAATTTAAATCTTTTGCGACACGAACTTTCCGGACAATCCAATAGAATAAAAATTGGATAATACAAGTAATTTTCGACTAAATTAATTTCAATTTTAACTCTGATTGCATGCTTCTTATGAATTAATTTGATTTGTTATTTCAACTACTAGTTTATATCCTTGTTAAACATGGGTTATATCCTTGTTAAACATTCGCATTTGAGAATGTTTGAGAATGTGCTGATACATTTTTATTGAATGACTCAACATGTTTAAATAATTTTATCATCATTATGGACTAATTTTAACCGATATAATGAAAGAACGTAACTGAATGTAACATATTACAAGACTGAATTACATTATTGTGACAGAAGATAGATACTATCAACTTTGCGTAACCATAATCCGTAAAAATTGTATCTAACCATTTTATTAATTTTGTTAAATTTGCGTTCTCTACAGGTATATACTGAGGATAATCTAATAATCGAAACATATGTTCTAAGAATTTGAATAAAAATCTAACTTATAGCTCCTTCTTATTATTTATTATTTAGAATAAAAATTGTTAGTGATCTTAAAGGAGTCTCATACTTTGGGAAATCAAAAAGATGATTTTTCGTAATTTTTTTTTAAAGGAAGACTAATATTTATCATTTTAAAACTTCTTACATGTTTTAATTACGGTAGAGTACGTATAAAAAAGTATAATTGTAAAAGTAAAAGTTTATATTTTTATTATAAATAATAAAAATATAAACATTTAGTTTGGCACTTCGCCACTTGAAAAAAAGTTACGATTACTAGGTTTACACTAGCATCTGTTTCTTTATAAAAAATTGTTAATGTTGATTTTTATTTAAGGGAATATTCTGATGTAACACGCTGAAAATAATGCGATTTTGGGGAATTTTTTTTAAAGAGATGATTCAATGAAATTTTATGAAACTTTAGGACTAATTTTAAAGTATACTTGTACATATAAAAAATTATTTTTTCATTTTGAAATAATGTATATGTATATGTTTGTAAATATAAAAAAAAAATCTCGGATCTTGCGGCGTCGGACAGTGCAATCAGCATACAGGATAGCGCCTGTTATACTTACCTGAAGCAGAAATTCAAATGCATTTTAGTTTTATAATAATATTCCGCTCCAGATCAATCTACTTGCGAAACAAAAATGCTAAATTTACAAAATGGCAAGCCCTAGAAAAAAAAGTTGCGATTTTCACAAAAAATTCTCATATTAATTGTGCGGTAATTATTATTTTAATAATATCATCAAATTAATAAATTGATCTAAAATAGGTTGATCTAGGGAAATTTAGTTATCTATATGCACAGAGGAAGAAGTCAATTGGTTGAATATTTTTTGAATTATACTGCACGCCAATTCTAAAAACATGGTTTAAAGAAAAGTGTGTTTGAGTATGAAAAAATACTTGTTTTCAAACTTATAGCTAATACTTATAGCTAATTTGCCAGGCCCGTATACACAAATATAATATATATATATATATATAAGAAAACATCTGTCTGATATAATTCTTAGTCAAAGGTTTGTTGTGCAAAAGACCAAGAGAAACTGGTCGCGCGCTCGTTCGTATAATATATCTGCATGACGCGATAAAATTGCTTGTAGAATCAACTTCGAATTTTGATTTAGGACTGAAAATTTATATTTTTCAGATATGTTTCTAACAATTTGTGCAAAAAAATCAATTTTTTTTTACCCGTTTATATCAGGAGCCTCTCTTAAACAATAAGAATCTTAGGGACTCCGAAATAAGAATTTCAATCTATCAGAAATCATGTATTGTGGAATATACAATTTCTAATAGATTCTTATTCTCTGTTCTCTGTTTCTTTTATTGTGCGGAGGCTCTTATTGGATAATGCATTTGATGGCTTCGTCCATGTAAGTTCGATCTCCTTCTCTATTCTCCATGGCAAATAATAACGAAATGGCATGCAGCAAAAATGTCAAAACGTGTTTTCCACGCCTATAAGCTCAGCCATTTATCGTGGCGAGACGCTGTAAAATACACACAACACACAATACGAGCCCATGTACATATACTCGATTTCGGCTATAGACTTATAAAATAGATGAAGCATTTATACGAAAGAAGCTGAAGACAACATTGAAGGACAGTTCTATTCCAGACATAGTTGTTTCTCTCTTTTACAATGAGCAATGAGGGGCCAATCAGCTTGATCGTAAGACCACAATTCTCGAACTTCTATCTTCGTTGCTCTCGGCTTTCCAGCTTGCCGCGGCGACCAATTTACCACTAGAAAAGAAGAAAACTATTTCGCGATTATTTCTTTCTCTTTCTATTAGTTAGTTTCTCTCGTATGAATACTCTATCTTATAAGTCTATGATTTCGGCGTGCCGAAAGCACATGTACATGGGCTTGTGTTTGTGTGTATGGGGCTATCGATTTTGCCAGACTGCCGTCTGATTCTAGTCGCTAGCTGAATAGTCAAGAGCCTTTAACAGTCAAACTAGATCTTTAATACTTAAATAATTCAATCTGAATTACTATATACTGTATATATATATATATATACATATATACAACCATGTGCAAAAATATTAGACATAATTTTCTTGCATTTTACGAAAAGTTAAATATCTAGGCGAAAAGAAATCTCAAAGAGGTTTTAGACAATGCATTTTATAAAGCGTAAAGATGGGACTTTAAATCTTTTATCTAAATTTTGTTCATAAGTTACATAAAATTGAAAAATGATATTCTTGCAATATTTTTGTCTTATTTCAAAGTACTATAGTTCAATAAAATAACAAATAAAAAGCATTCATCGAAAATTGTCAAAGAATGGGTACCGTGAAAACGAAATATTAATGAAATGAATTATAGTAATCAATAGACGCAAAATGTTATTTCGAAATTAGTCAACTTAATGAAAAATTGTCTTGAGCCATAAAATATAATCAAAACAAAAGGCGGATCAACTTCTTATTAAAACAGTGAATTATTCATTTTAAATGTATTAAATGTATTATAAAAACTGTATTTGTTAAATTATTTTGTAATATCACTTATACAATCTTAAGATATCCCTTGTATATATATTTACTTAATCTATCCTTTGTATATGTCATTGTTTTAAATGCTTCAATTTAATAAACATATTTGATTCGTTGAATGTTAAAAATGTAATTGTTCGAATACTTTCGTGTATAAGTGTGTATATTTTATCTTTCACATTTTAACCATCAATCGATTTGATTAAAAATGAAAATGCATGCGTATTTTGTATTTACGTAGTAATTAATATATTTAGTGATATTTTATAGATAGTATTGAAAATCCTACATGTAAAATAGTTTTTAATCATTTATATTCGTCGTACATTTTGTTATTAAAATGAATACAACACAGAAGCAAAAGGAAATAATGCTTCAATGGATGAATTTGCATCCACTGCAAGTAACGAGAAGAATTAATGTTACGTACAAAAGAAGACAATTAAAAAGAAATGGTACGTATTGTTTGTAAATTTTAAAAGAAAATATTATTTTTAATGTCTAAAATAGAACATAAGTAGTACAAATTGTTTGTGTTGACGGAATGTTTGATATCATTTATAAAGGAATAAATAATATTGTTCGAAATTTGTTAGCATTTTGATCTTGGTTTTAATTCATTCCTGTGATATAGACTCCTAACTTAAATATAAAGCATATAATAATGTAGAAATCGATGAAATTAATTAAATAATGAAAATTAATCGATGGGATAAATCCTCGGAAAAATCATGGATTTTTATCTGGAATATGCTGGAATTATTTTTGAATTGTCAGATTTTGCTGGACATATATCATTGAGATATCAGAACATTGGCACATGTATATATGTATACATGAAGCTACAAATATTTTGTCATGTGTTTTCATGTCTTTTTATCCCTTTTTTTTCCTTCTCCTTATATATGCAACTTCAGGTATTATGATATTTGTGTCCCTGCGTATACTTGGCATAATTATAAATCTTTTATGAATGGTACAAATTGTACCCTCTCGATTGTAGGGATATCGATTCTGTTTATAGTGAAAAGTATTTTACTTTTGACCATTAAAAAGGGTTAAGTTTAATCGGGGATTGTTTTTTGGGGAATGGATCAATATATTAACTTTTTTTTGCTGGTACAAATTAGTACAAATTCAGTTCTTTTTATTTATTTCTTCTTTTTTTTATGTTCTGACTTAATATTAAACTAGCAGCGCCACGTTTTTTTCCAAAACGGCACAGCGTACAAAATTTTTATTAATGGTACAAATTAATACAAAATGAGTGCTAAAAAATTAAATTGGTCCGGATTGATTCTGCTCATTTGGTCCTGCTGGCTTAAGAACTTATATCTTCTGAGTTCTATCGCTCTGTGTTCTTTCGTTCTATGTCTTGTTGTAAATAAAGCTCTTTATTAGTATTTCTTAACTTTGTGTACTTTATTTTCCGGATCAGGAGTGAGCGAATGCGTTTGCGATTCTATGGATCCGCACCAGAGATTTACTCGAGTACTTCTGACGTGTGACCCCCGTCACAAAGCGATAAGTCACAAGAAAGGTATTAATTACGTTCCTTCCATTTCCCCTTCTAACTCCCTCGACTGTCCTTGTATATGTGAAATAAAAGAATTCTGAAGCTCTTGGACTATTAACAAAAAAAACGTTTTATAAATAGAACGTAGTTTTTGCAATTTTATAATGATTCTCCCATGCAAAATTATCTACCTCCCCTCCTGCCAAAAGTATTTTCCACGCAAAGCGAGTTCCACTCCACTTTTCAGAGAGGAGCCCTTCATCCCCTTTTTAGATACGTATGATTTCCCACGCAAAGCGAGTTCCATCTCCACCTCCCCTCCTGGGGATTTAAAAATAGAAATTATGTAGAAAGTATTTAAAAAAAAATTTTTTTGTTTTTGAAGTAAGAAATTTGTTTTAAAGCAAAAAATTTTTGTTTTATGCAGCAAAATTTTTTTTATTAATAACTTTTTATTAATAACTTTTTAATGAGTAACGAGCGATAGCTGAAACTTGTTGGAAGCAGCTCAGATAACATTTATGTTGCATAAGATATCTGAAAGATATCTTTGAACATCTTTTAGATAGTCTAAAAAACGTCTTTTAGATATCTTATGCAACATAAATGTTCTCTAGGAGGATTGGGTAATCTGCGGGACAGTAAAGTATTATGCTACGCATAATACGCATAAAATGCAGAAAATGCGCAGAATATGTAGGATACAAGCAAAAAACATGCAGAAAACATACAAACCTATGAAACGTGTCTATTCTAACCTAAAATAACCTAAAATAACGTAAATAACCTTCTGCTAGCTATAGTTCGGTAACCATCCTTTATTGTAAAGGACAGTCCTTTATTTTAAGTAACTGTTCTTTAAATTTATTTGTTTCTTCAAAACTCAATTTTGTCCTTTATTTTCCAATATTGTCCTTTACTGTCATTTATATATTTGACATTACAGGAAATTTTTTTTCGAGTTCTTTTCTAACTAGCGTTCTAATGTCTAATATTATATTAATGAGCAAATTTTTATGAAAAATATTTTACAATTTCATGCATATAAATACAATTTGTTGTTGTTAACTTTTTATATTGGGAGTACAAATTAGTTCGGTCTGTTTCCCTA
>Ga0157363_1002902_pt1 | contig 15282 bp, 10 predicted proteins | sample AttsexASBM1_FD_111477 | JGI IMG/M metagenome (GOLD analysis project Ga0157363, IMG submission 111477) | Fungus gardens microbial communities from leaf cutter ant in Ribeirão Preto, State of São Paulo, Brazil - Atta sexdens ASBM1 | ecosystem: Host-associated > Fungi > Mycelium > Unclassified ...
GGCCGCTTTGACTCGTAAGAGTTCGATTAAAAATCTCACGGCAGTTGAACGAGCGTCGTAACGACGTCGGCGCCAGCGGGCGCGACGGAGGTGCATAACGATGATGCGAAAAGACGTCCCGATCGCAGTGGCGAGATCCGAGAGCAAGTAAGAGTGAGAAGGAGAGAGAGAGAGAGAGAGAGAGAGAGAGAGAGAAGAAAGGAGACGGCGGACAGTTTCGCGGGATCGGTGGCGTGAGCGATCCACGCATGCGCGCTCGCGTCTTCGAAACTCGGCGCGCATTCTCTCCGCTCTCGTCGTCGTCGTCATCGCCGACCCGATGCCGTGAGTCGTCCGTCAGTGGTGCACGATCGGTCGTGTGATACGCACGTTGTAACGGGTGTGAGTCGTGGGTGAAAGAGAGCGCTGAGAGAGTAGACTAACTACACACGCACTACTTTGGCACTCTGCTCTACTCGATTACTTTCTATCTTCCATTCCATTTGATTCCGTCTCTTCCATTCTCTTCGTGCGCGTTCCCGATTACGGCACTTAGAGTTTCAAAGAACGTACACCTTCCTCTCGTTCGGCAACGAACTCGACGTATCGACGTGCGGCATACCAATAAGATTTGACGACGAAGAGCAGCCCGGAACATGAAAACACTTATGGAGAATCAGCTGTCCTGGCTCGCGCTGTTCATGACCGCCTTGTATTCTCGTGAGTATTTATTCTCCCTCTTCCACGTCTCTCGTATCTCGTCTCTCGATTCTCCTCGCATGATCGTATCGTACAACGAGACCGGCGACCGGCGTTTTCGCTCTATTATATTATTATATTACGGCGTTACGGATCTCGCTCTTTCAGTTGCGTTTCGCAACTTTATTTTTCTTTTGATCTCGCCGTCTTCGAAGATTCAACTCAACTTGCTGCGATTGCAAGAAACGCAAGTAAAACGAGCTTGCTTTATTGAAGTAGATTCGCAACGAACGAGCTGAATCATACGATCAGCAGATCGCTTGGATCAAAATATCATGCGTCTATTCTCATTTACGCAATGTTTCTCGAGCTTCGTTTTGAAATCCGCTGACGCGATGAGTTTTTCGATAACACTCTACGTACTTAATTTACGCAAAAGTTGCCAACATCTCTCATTTCTGCTGATCCGCCATACGTTCCTCTATTCAGTCCAGATTTCCTTGACGTGAATCCGCTGTTATCCACGTGTTTCGCTGCGATAACATTCAGGGTTATATGGGGATTTACATCCGACGTGCGTGAAAGTGACGTTCAAGGGATGAGGGATGGCAGATATTTCCGTAAGCGCAATTGAGCCTCGTGTATTGTTGTCATGTTAATTGCAAAATTATCAAAAGAAAAAAGTGATTCGCACGCAAGGGAAAAAATACGCACGGTGATCACATCGCGAATAAATTCGCACGCGTATAATTTTACGTAAAATTTCAATTACTTGCTTCAGTATTTCTCACGAAAATAAATGCCTACTCGTGTTCTACGCTAAATAGATACATCCCGCCTTTAATTACAGCTATGAAAACCTACACCTAAGTTCTAAAGTTTAAAGCGTCGCGTTTGAAGTACAGAATGCAAGAGAACCTCTAAGAGAGAGAGAGAGAGAGAGAGAGAGAGAGAGAGAGAGAGAAAGAGAGAGAGAGAGATTGATATATGGAAAGGACGATTTCTTTGAAGTATCTACAAATTTAACCAAATTTTACGGGTCTAAATATAATTTTGGACCATCAAAATAATGGAGATACTTAAACCGATTCCTAGAATATTAAAAGTTTCACAGCATTATTCATCATTCATCTTCTCACGTAATTATTATGATTTAACAAAATTATTTTCGGATCTGTTCCTAGCTTAATTTTTAGATACTTCAGCAAAATCTTGATATTTTCTGTAAACATTGTATAATCGTCCAAAAATTTTCATTTTGAATCCAACGATTGTTGGAGAATTAATTCTGTCGCGTCGAATCAACTTCGGATTTGAAACTCCTGAACGAAAGTAAGACTACTGGAGATGTTATTGTTTTTCCAAACTTGGTTCTCACCATTTTTAGTATTCATTTAGTCAGATCTTATATATTCAAGACCGTCTTAAGTACAGTCTTAAGAAGTCGCGGATCAATCAGAAGGCTGTATTAGCGTCTTAAAACATAACTTAAGACAGTCTTGAAATAAGAATGGATTATGAATATCGCCCTAGGATGAAGTAATAAGCCTGTTCTTTTTAAAGCTGAACTTTCACATCAGTTCATCCTTCTTCCTTTTCTCTTTAGAAGGAAAGAAGAAAAAGAAGAAAGATAAACTGGTGCAAAAGTTGAACCAAAAAGAACAAGATCTATTGAGGATCCTATTCTGTAACTCTTAACGACTGCAACAATATCGTTATATTGTCATTGCGCAGATTTTGTATACACTAAAAAGCTACTCAACGATAATTTAACGATATCGTTAGAGTTGTTAAGAGTTAAGAGTTCCTACGACTTCTACATAGAAGTCGTAGGAAATTGACCAGTTCTAATCGATATCCTCCTTATATTTGATTGATTGGTTTCCTACAACTTAGGATTCCAGGATCATCTATTTCTATGTAGAGGACCCTTTACAAATTAGGCCCCTAAAGTATCGCACTCGACAATACTCTCTTTCGCGAGACGTAGGTCAAGGACACCGTTTCAAGTGCATAACAGTGGAGGAGGATCGACGGCGTAGATTAAAGCGGGACGCGCGCGCGCGCATGGGACACATCTCGACAACGTCATCGCTTAAAATCCGGTACAATAATTACGTTCTAGAATTGAAACGCGCGAGATGAACGCTGTAAACACAAGTCAAGTCTCGCGCGGACGTTCTTCGACGTACAACTTCGACGTTCGAATTGACGTCGGTCAGCGAAAACTCTAATCGAAAACACTGCCAAGTCTTGGTGAAATTAGAAACAGATAATTTGGGGAGGTGGAGAGGGGGGGGGGGGGGGCGAGGCGTGTGTTTCGACGTCGCAATAATTTCTAGCGAAATTGACGTCAGCTTTTGACTTCCGAACTTTCGAACGAGACATTTTTAACGGGACTGCAAATTATAGTTGAGATTAATCTCGCACGGAAATTAACTTTACCTTAGTTCGGAACGATCCCTCGTCTCCCCCGTCTAATTCCAATTCCGGAGCGAGGGACAAACGATCAGTTAAACTACGGTTAAAGTTAACGGTCGACTTGGTGAGGGTGATCGTAAAAAGGCGGGAAAATTTCCGCGTTGGAAAATGTTTCGCTGGGGCACGATTTTCAGGCTCGTTTGGGGGTACCGTGCGAACGTGATAATTGGCCCTGTAAAATCGGGAACGTTTAATTAGAGCGAAAATTGATACCGGCGTGCAAGCAAAAATTGTCTTAAGTATCGACCAAGTTTTATCTAATTAGGTCGCGCACAGACAAGTTCGGGCGCTTCCTCTTCTGCTGTATCTTTGACGACAACGCGTTCCAAGATTATCGAAGGGCCTGGATATTTTAGGGCGAAGGAAGTTTTCGACAATTAGTGCCCCAATTCCTGCCCTCGTGTTTCGCTTCGTCCGGGCGTCGTTTATTTTCACTGCGACGCGAATCGATTTTTGTTAATCTACTCATCCATCGGTGCCACGATGCAACAAAAATTTAACGATTGAAAAGAAACGCTGTCAAACGGTTTTTTATCGAGTCGATTTTAAAACCTAACGAAATATTAATTACAGCGAAAAAGTGCTAAATTTATCCTCGTATTTCTTGCGAATGTTATTTCGACGACGAGGAAAAACACATATATTCACATCTCGTAATAAATTATCTAGAATTTAGTTTCCAAAATGATTAAATAGAGATAATTTAATTAGTGAAATTTTTCAACGTAACGTCTTGTTTGAGCGAGATTTAATTTTCACTCGACACGTGTCGAGGATCCGACAGACTGAAATAGAAAAAGAATATATATATATAATAGATTTAGAGCGGCTGTAACAGATTTAAATATATCATATCGATTAAGAAGCTGGTATTCTTGAAATATAAATGACCGACACGTGCTTGGAAGAGATATATTGTAGTAACATCGCGAAGTATCAAAAACAAGTTACTGAGAATCTGAATTTAAAGTCGCTTCTTGAAGTGAAGGCGTGACCCGCGCGTGACGCAATATGGGTGGGTTTAAAATACGAAACGCAATTATTTTTGCAAAGAGAAATTCTGAAACGCGTTTACAGCGTGTCTGACGTTAGAGGAGGCGAATGCGATGACGAGATCGCCCCGACCTTGAATTCATTCAGTATATATTCGTTCTATGTATTTCGCGCGCATGATGTACCGCGAAAACGAGTAAATAAAACGATAGTCTGAGTACATTGCGCTTTTTATTGTCCAGACGTGACGCAGTTACTCATAAGTTTCCAAGTATTAATTCGTAGTACACACAATGACTTTATGATTCGTAATAAAAAACATTTTGTGTTTAGAAATCTCGATCCATTCAGAAGTCTCGTTAACATTTTGTGCTGCATTTTTAACATACTTGAATATTAATTTAACACAATGTAATTATGTTATTTATAAATATTTTATGTTAATCTGGATATTCAACATTTCTTTGTGTCGAAGTAATAATTTATGAACAAGTGAATAAATAACACAAAAATAATGTTTTATAAACGTAAATTTTTAATTGAATGAATAAAATAATGTGATAATTTAACACATCATCAATGTTAATTTTATTTAAAAAAACATGCTTCCAAAAATCATTTACAAATTTTATGTTAATGTTACATTTTTTGTATTAAATTTTTTACTTAATGTTTGTGTAACATAATATTTCTATTACTTTCTAATATATTCATCTTATGTTAATTACGAAAATTTGAATGAAAATTTGAATGAAATGTTAATTTTAACTAAAAAAAAAAAAATTTCCAACTATGCTCGTGACGAGTCGTTTTGGGTTAATTCTAATTACAAGTACAGCAAAATTATTTAAGTGATTCTTATGTATACTTTAATATCTTTAGAAAATATTTGTAAGGTTGAATATTTAAAAAAACGAAAAGGCTATTATTTAATCAGGTATCCTTAGCTAAAGAAAAGAAAATAGTGGAGAGTCAAGAATGAGTCAATCGTATTAAATGAAATTAATTACTCTATCAATGATCGCTTTCATAAGCAAACAATATTTCAATAAATAAACAGAAAACGTAACGCTGCATAACGTGACGTTTTTTTCTGATAAATTTTCAGAGCGATGTAAATTGGATTACATCATCACTGGCGCCACTACATACCCACATATGAGAGTTAGATAATTGACTTGTTTACTGAACTATGCTCTATATTGATCTTTCCGTCTCATATCCACGTCAATTATTTCATTTTGAGTAACGCGCAAGTAATTCAATAATTTAATATTTTCACTGATGGAGTGTGGAAATCTGCATCCTTCAGTTTTTTCTCAACATCGAAAATTGACTAATCGATAATGAAAAAAATTGATATTATTATGGAAGGAACATAAAAGTGTACGAAGTTTTAAAAATTCTATTCTTTGTACCATCGACCACTCATTTAATAATAAAAAAAATTAATATTTCGATCTCAATATCTTCAGTATTGCAATTTAAAATTCATACTTCAGTTTAAAAAGCGGTGTCAAGATAATAAAACATATATAAAGATACGTATGTAATTTTGTTTTTTGTGATATATAAAAATTTGTTACAATTTCTCGTTGCTTTTTGATTCGTATTCCATTATCTTTTTTCCCGTCATTGATACTTTTAATGTCCTGACGCCGCAGCTGACTCTAAACATGAAATTATCATTGCAGGAAAAGCGATTATTAGACGGTTATGTTTTTTTTTTATTAACTTGCAATTTCTGTATTTTAGCTGTGATTGTCAAAAGTTTTAATTCACGGAAGACAATTAAGGTGACTCTTTAGTAAAGTGCCGAAAATTTGGGATGCCAAGGCCCACCCAAAATTACAAATATCTGCATAATTTGGATAAAATATTAAAATATTATGCATACATCTTAATGAAACATACGATAGTAAATCGAGAGTTACATCTTCATCAAAACAAGATGAGATTGTGTTCACTTTTCGAGGTTAAATTTATGTGCAAGTTTATGCACGTAAATATATCTTTCCAGAAAGACTGTTGATTTATATACTTTCTTGTGACCATTAATTTTGTAAACTATTATAATCTCGTTTTTGAGAAAAGTAAGATTTGTGTGCAGTTAATTAAAGAAGCGATAATTAAAGAAGCGAGCCTTATCTATCACTAAGTTATATATATATGAAATGTTACATTTCCAACATTTTTTTGTTTTTCTCTTATTACATATCTTGCAATGTAAATACATACAGCAAATGGCAGGGCACCCGCAAGATTGTTGTTACTAACCCAATCAGTAGATAATGATTTATCAATATAGTATTTAAGCGAATAAAACAGATGAAAAAATCTTGAGAACCACACAATACATGAAACAAATACGTATTTCATCATTAAGTAGAATTTTACACACGTCAATTTCGGTACTTTAATTTCGTTATACATACAAAAAGATTGGACATTTCATGGTAACTCGATTTACTAAAGAACCAACTTTAAAGAATCTATTTAACAACTTTAAAGAATTTATATATCTCGAAAAATATTTTTACAGTGTACAATGTTGAGTGTGAAAATGACAAACAAAGCTAATTTAGCGATAAAGCCGAAAGACTTCTCGCGAAGAGCGAAAGAAAGGAAAGCGGTTCGTCAAGTCTTTCTCGCAACCGAAATAGCTACGGCACGGACGGCAGCGCTCGGCAACCGGCGACCACGTGGATGACTCGCTCCGTTACATCGTACGAGATGACGTAGCGGCTGGCGATTGGCCGAGCTGATGGGCGTGAGTCTCGCCTTACCTTACCGACTCACCTCACACGCTGATCTCGGCGTCACGCCATAGTCGCGCCACGCTAAAAACATTCTCGTTCGATAAGCTGTTTTTCCTTGAAGAGGACCGCGTGAGAGAGCGGAGGAAATTCTGTTCGTCAGAAGCGTCAGATGCGGGGAAGAAACAAGAGGGGGAGAACAGCCGGTTTGTACAGGCGCGCACGCATGACGCATTCCGTAGAGTTTAGGTGTTTCTACGGAACTAACACGCGCGAGAACGAGGACTTGTTGCGTGGCGGAGAGAAAGAAAGGGATAGAGATATAGAGATATAGAGAGAAGATAGGCGCAGCTGTTTCTTCATACCAAATGAATCATGTGACTGACTGATTCGCATCTAGCATCGCCTGATATTTTCGATATAGGTTTCTCGGGACTAATACTCGTTTATTTTACTTTGCGTTTCTTCCGCCTCTTGAACTTCTTTCCTTCTTATGTCGAGTAGACGAGTTTATTTCCTCTTTGCTATTTTCATTGCTATTTATTTTGGGAATAGGATACGATGCGCAGAGTAACATTACAATAATAAACGGAGCGATAATGCATGAAAAGAATGAAAAGGAATAGAGAGAGTTGTAATAAACGTGTACAGCGAGGCAAATTAATTAAAGTTAGCGAAATCTTGTCGTTCATGATATACCAATGTCATATTAAATATAGAGAAAGGATGGAGGATTGAAGATAAAACAGACGGCTACCGTTTTTCTCTTGTGAGAGCTATCTTTCATTTATGGGAAAAATAAAACTTGGATAAAATAACGAGTTGTATGAAAGATGCTGCAGAATGCGGATATATTTATTATAATAAATGTAATTTTATTTCTTTGCTAAAATGGAAATATTATTCTTTGCTTCGCGTCTAATTAGAAATTATAAGGTTGTTCGATCACACAGACATAATCATGTTAATCTGTCGATTTCTATTTTCTATCACTCGTACATTATTTCTCCAGTGCAGTCCTATAATGCATGTCTTTGCAGACATTTGACAATTTTTCTACCCACGACGGTATCGCATTGCGAGTTATAGATCTCAAGACGTTGAGATTTTCAAGGGAATCAAGCAGAGCTTTCAAAAGTATCGATATCTACCTTAGAATCGTCAACCTTTAAATGGGTAGGAAAGTGGGGTGGCCATTGCATCACAGGTATAGTTTTCTTTAAAACTGTGCTCTGGAAAGGAAAATAAAAGGTATGGCCCAGAAAGCCCAGAAGTCTTAAAGTTCATTATTTTTATATTCCTCTATCTTGTAAGGGTATAACGTTTCAACTATAACATAATATAAATATATCAGTAAAAAGTATAAGTATGAAATTAAAATCTCTTTTTGGATGTTTCGCATTTTACCTATCAATTTACGTACTTTCCTTTAAACCACGTGCCTGCTTACTTAAAGGTTACTGCAAGAATTGCAAGAATTTTCGCGAATATCCGAACCGGTATACTCGTGGCATTCGAACCTATTAAAACAAAATCAAAATCAACGCCGATTAGCGCTAATGTATGACAAGTAACACATCGCTAATGAACGTTATAACGTTCAACACAAAACTGTAAACGTGAATCAACTTCGTTATTAAACGTGATACTAAATAATCGCTAAATAGATGTGAAAATCATTTTTGTCTCGACCGACTAAAATACTGTAAATTTGCAACGACAGTTTTAATTCATCAACTCGGGATTAGCGTTTTGTCGTGCTCTTCGTAGATTTTTCCTAAAAAGATCGCTTAAATAGGATTAATTATTGTTGAAACAATCACGTGTCCAGAAAATGTGCATCGATTTCAGAATTGAGAGAGAAAAAGAGAGAGAGAGAGAGGGAGGGAGAACCAGTTATTGCAATACTGACACAATTTTCTATTTTGATCTTAAACATTTAACTCTTAGAAATATACATGAAATATCTGAGATATAAGCGATTGTATCGCTACAGCTTAATATAACACACCGATTAGATTAACATAGTTTGCAGGTATCACATATATTGAACTAAGATCTGTGTTATTGTATAATTCTATAACACATCGTATTCTCTAGATATTTTTAATCTATTTATTACTCTGGCGATAAAACACAGACATAATACTTATCTAAGATTATTTTATCAGGTTATTTATTGTTTTTTATTTTATCAGTATTCAAACGTGATTTAGAGAAAAATATCTTTGTACTAAATATAATTGTATATCGAAAACGTTTCGCGCAATTGTTACCGTTAGACACAAGAGAGTTTTGACTAAAACGACGTGTCTTATTTCTCGCGCGTCAGATTAAAAAAATGAAACTATTTTTGCACGCAATGAGCTTATTTTATTCATTATGTCGATGACCATTCCGCTCGTAGGTCAGTCACGCGACGAGGAGATAGCACGCGAAAGAAGAGTCATCGCGCAAGGGTCATCGTCATCGTCATCTGTCCATTAATCCATCCATCTCGTTTCGCACGAGGACAGAAAAAGAATAGATAACAAAACCAGATAATAATAATATGCGTCACTGTTCTTTTCGCATAATTATGCGCGTAATATTACCACAGATAAGATAACGTTTTCGTATTGACTCAAATGAACCGTCGGCGAATTATTCAACGATTTTACAGCTATTCTCCTTCTCATCTTGTATAGCGGCATGACCTTCTTACCATCCTTATCATCGTGTCGTCGTTTAGTCTATTTCAGTCGTGCTCGGCTGTCAGGTAACCCAGAGAGATTTCATTAACCTAATACGCCCTACGAGCCCTCACTATTCTTAATGTCAATCATTCCGAATCTGAAATTTCATCCCATGACGATCGTTCTCGGAAAACGATGAACACAATGCCACTTGCATGGTTATGGACAATGGACCACGGGGCTACTTGTAACCGATACATGTTGTCTAGATAGTTTCCATTGTCGTTAGAAATTCTGAAGCAGTCCGCTTTAGCTTTATCAGGAAATTCGGAGCGTGAACTTGAAGATGGTATGTATGCATCGTATCTTTTAGATAGAAATGCACGAAGATGATTTTCATTTATACAACTGTAAAAAATAAAAATTGTTAATTTTGACTTGAAGACATATAGTGGACTTTTTGAGACATTTAAAAGTATTAAAATTTATACAAAAATGTTAAAATCGTCATTTTCGTTTTTTTACAGTGTATTTATTCATGAACATTTAGTATGGAATTCATTGTTATAAATAATAGATAGTCAAAAAGATTTGTAATCAATAATAATGTTCATTTTTTCGATGAAAAAGTAAAATCAAAAAGACAAAATTTATATGTGAAACGAAGTAGTGAGATAATAATTAATACTGCATTATGAAATGAAATCTTATCCATGAATATATAAAAGAAGTACACAATACTAGAATTTAATATTACATTGTTTAATATTACATTGTGGCGTGATATGTTAATAAATCAATGTATATTAATTGTCTGATTTTGTAAATCACTATAAAAGTTCATTAGTATATAAATAGAATTACAATTAACGCAGTAAATTTCCTTCTATCTTTATTTCAACAACTTGAGCCGATAAGTATACGAATACCATTTAAGAAATATTTGTTAAGACGTAAGATCTGTAAAAATTTTGTAAAGTTTTCGCTTTATTACTCTAAGGATTAGAATAAAAAATGAATTTTCAGGAAAATGATTTTTCAGGAACTTATTATAAGAATTTACTTACTTATTATAAGAATTTTTACAATAATCTTTCACTACGTTTTTCATCTTTCTTTTTGGGAAAAAAAGTCTCGAGAATAAAAAATCGAGAATTCCGAAACAATGGTAGAAATTTTTTGGTTCGGTCAATTCTTTTTCTTTTTTTTTTTTTTTTTTAAATAAAAACGTAGGTAAATGTCACACGAGTTGGTACGCGCGTGATGTCACGATTTGACACTCGCGTGAGCGAGTGTATTCGCACGCACGTTTAATGTGGCAAGGCCAACCTACGAGTTGGCTTGCGATTGGTTGTGCCGGCATCGTACGATGGTCCCATCTCGCCTCGTTATAAATACAAGCCCTAACCAACCTCTTCCTGTTGCAACTGCGTGCATGCGTGTGTGCCGTGTGCCCGCGTGCGGGCACATTAAGATGAGCCATATGCACGCGCATATTGACTGCTCATTGACGAAAATATTGAATAACTTTTTAAATCCACATGAAGCGAATGATGAAAATACGAGCTGAAGAAAATATTAAGTCACATAAACAATAAGATCTCTCTTTACAATAGAACTGTTGACGTAAAATGAATTGTTTATTATTTGAATTAAATCGAGAGCTGTGCATGAGCTCCAAACGTCTGTGATGTAGCATATAATGGTAACGCGGAGACCTGGAGATAATATCGTAATAACTTCATAAAGTGACATAATTATGCAATACGAATCGAATTAAGTGAAGTACAAAGTTGTAGAGAATGTAATAAAAATGTTAATTATGAAATTAATTATGATCGTAATTATTGTGCGGAATATGAGTCGATTACTAATCAAAATGGTTATTAGATATACGATATAGATATTAAAATTGGAATTGCCATGATTTGTGTAATTCTGAATAATAGATCGATTCAGTCCGCTGGAGAATCACTGGTGCGAATAGAATGACACACGGAACTCTTATTCTGTTCTGCAGTAAGCCCGGTACTCTTCTCACGAGTGATATCTTAGCCGAGCAGAGAAAGCAAGTAGAAGAACTAGAAAACGAAATGCGATCGGAGATGAGAAAATGGGTTGCGATATATAGAGGGATAATCATCTCTGAAAAAGATGTTTATACTTTTGTTCGTTTATTCATTATGAAGACAAATATAAATTACGATAATTGTATAATTATATTGTAGCCCATTTTTAATTTAATTCGAAGATTTTATTATCATTTATATTGAAAACTGATTATATAATTTTCACGTTATTTATAATTCTCAAAAAAAGAAACTGTATCAAATTAAAAAGTAAAATCCAAGTGATACTTTTTATGGACGGTCTTCTTATTGCAGCCCAAGTAGTTTTAATTCTCCTTAAAAAATTGTTACATAAAAATTGTTATATATCACAAAATTTACTCAAGTATCTGTATAAAAGATTTGATATATACAAAAAATAATATGGTTACATGATTTTCATCGTTACGTGATTTATGTTTCGTTTGTAGAAAAAATTGATGTCTCTAAAAAAAATTTATAGTAGCGACAGGTATATCAAGAAGGCAATATATCGAACTCTATCGTTGTGTGTTATTTCAATCGATGACTGCATAAATCGTTCGACAAGTCCCGTTGGGACGGGGAGTTATTTGTTTAATCATCGAAGGACAGATTTATCACGGGTAGACGACGCCCGTCGTCCCATTGTTACATTCGGTTTACAAAACAATTGCGTCGCTATATAGATAGTAGGCCGCGGCCAGTTTCGCGGACAGCTCGCCGAATCGTTTGGTCGTTACCGCGATAGTCGGTCGAGTTCTCCAATAATTTCGATAGTTTGTAATTAAATTTAATGACGTTGGTCATCGACGCGCCGCACGAGGGATTAGTCGCGTAGTTTGTCGCACGCATCACCAAATCGATGTAATGAAACACACGATATACACGGCCATATTGCATGTGATGCATCCATACTCTCTTCTCTCGTAGAATTCATATCTTGTTTCAGGGAAGCAAGCAGAGTTTTCCCCGTCTGATAAGAGTTTACTTGGTAAAGAAACTTGTAGTTTTCCGCGAAACAATAAATAAATATATAAATCTCTTCTGGGACGAATGGTCCTATTAGACTCGAAACCTTGTGTTTCTTTCAATTCTTTCTAGTCTAACGGGACGATTTGTCCCAGTTGAAGATCTATATATTTATTTATTGTTTATTGCGCAAATATTTTGCAAGCATCATGGGTATTTCACCTATCAGCTGAGTCACTAATGTTGCTCATTGAATTTACTGAATAAATTTTTTAATCGAATAAGACATTCTTTTCTAGATGATATCTTTCTTTTTTTCGGAACTTTATCTTGTTAAATTTTAATAGAGGAATATGCGATTCTTCTCTTCAAATAGGACGAGGATCGTATTTATCGTAATATGTTTTAGCAATCTCATGTCTTGGTAACGATGTAGCATCAGCAGCAACTACAAACATTAATTTGCAATGTTTATCTGAACACATGCTATGTTTACAAATACGATAGTATACGATATACAGGTTGCAAAGATTATTCAATATCTGTATTACGTGAACGACTTAATGTATAATGTATTTCGAGATATTCATTTTTCTAAAAGCGTCGATTTAGTAGTAGCTGAAAGTAATTACAGAAAGAAAAGTTTTACAAGTTTCCTCTTATACAGAAATCAGTCTAAATTGTTAATTCGTATGTTCTCCTTTTCTGATTTATATAGATACTGCTTCGTTTCTATTATATTTCACTTTGTCGTCGTCGTCTTCTTAAACCAAGTAAGATCTCTTGCATAAAACATTTGATATTTCGAATAATTTATAAGACATATCGACATAGGTAATGGACGTTTGAACATTTCCATCGGGCTTTAAATATAACACCCATTTATTTTACTTTTTCATCATGACGGTGAGATGTACGTAACGTTACTTTCCATTAGCAGGACCATCACGCGTATATAGAAACTCTATATTAGAGCAAACATACATGGGATGGGAGATGATAGGAAGAAGAGTTGCAGGTGTTACACAGAGAGACGAAGAGCAGTGGTCCTACTGCCGGTTCTCTTTTATTACCTCGAAAGTGGCACTTCCTTGTAATCGGTTTCGAGCGGAAGTTATAAGTTCATTTGGTGGTATCGAGAGAAAAGTCGATCTTGACCCCGTTCCGGTTTCTACCCTTTCCTTACAATAGCTTGTTTATTACGAGGAAAGTGTAAAGCTCTCTCTTGAAAGTACTTAATAATTTCGTCGAGAATATCCTGAGATTCGCACCCTCCCTTTAAAAGGATACGATGTTCCTTTACCCTGCTAGCGTTTGTACAGAATGCTTCGGTATCTTCGACTTTAATTTAGTGACGGATTCTTTGATCAATTTAGAATCGATTTCTTCTTAATTAAGATCTCTCGAGGCATCGATATTTTTTGAGATTACGTCGATATTCTGGAGTGCAATTAGAAGAAAAAAAATCATTCCCATATATTCATCATTTTATATAATATGTATATATATATATATATATATATATATATATATATATATATATATAGATTGACAAACTTTTTTGTTTATTTCGAGATTTATTACTAAATGAGAGGTGTTGAAAAAAGTTGAGACGCAAACTTTTTATCAAATTTCAGATTTGTAAGATAAATCGACTTTAAATTTGCAAAACTATCTTCTGTATTAAAATTAGAGCACAGTGTCTTTAGGTACTGTATAAATGTACGTGTATATAACATTAGCGAACTGTGCATATGGCGTAATTGGTAATGAATTTCCAAAAGTTGGAATGAAAAGCACGACGAAAGCGCGGCGAAACTAGCAAACGATGCTCCCCCATTAAATCCAAATCAACTTCCTAATATGAACGAATGGTTTTTCGCCAACGGCACATGACGCCGTGATAATATCGCGCGCCATTCGTCATCATTAGTTCGGACGGCGAATGCATTTCCTGTGTTTTTTATCCTGCATCCCAAATTCGCGTGTGACCACCGATACTCACACGCGAGCAGCGCGAGCGCGTCTTATTTGTGTGCTCGCCACCGCCGCCGCCGCCGTAATTTCATTTTCAAAATTCAGACAAAAGACTTTAACAAGAACCGATGATTACAACAGATGATAGACAGGTAAAGGATGAAGGATGGAGAAAACGAGCTTGATAGAGATTTGAGCAGTTTAAAAATATGAAAATATGTGGCTGTAGCGAATTAAATTTTGAAAAAAATATATAGGGGAGATCGGGACACCATAAGTCACCATGAGTTAAAAATTCAAACTCTTAAAAGTGCGTTTAAATATAAACATTTTTGTATTATTTTTTTTTTTAATAATTAAAGCATAATTCATATTTTAAAATTTAAGTATATTTAGTAATATACTAATTAATAAATATTTATTAGAAAAATATTTATTTATTAGTTTTTAAGAAAAAAAAATAAAAACATATTTTTTAAGAAATGACCCATAGTGCCCTATGATGACCCAGGATATCATAAGTTACACACAAAATAGTAGGATTACATAAAAAATAGCAGTAACGAAAGTATTTAACTTATAGTTAACTAATACGATAAAATATAATTATAACTAATAATTATTAAATAATGAAATAGAAAGTTATGAGAAAACAAATGAGAA
>Ga0157363_1002903_pt1 | contig 15282 bp, 5 predicted proteins | sample AttsexASBM1_FD_111477 | JGI IMG/M metagenome (GOLD analysis project Ga0157363, IMG submission 111477) | Fungus gardens microbial communities from leaf cutter ant in Ribeirão Preto, State of São Paulo, Brazil - Atta sexdens ASBM1 | ecosystem: Host-associated > Fungi > Mycelium > Unclassified ...
GTATTTTTTTTAAAGATCTTAGTAAAAATAAATTTGTATAAAATTTGTAAGTAATTTTTAAGTAACTCTTCTTTTATCTAATTTAGATAAAAAGAAAGTTATTCGAAATTTAGATAAAATAATCATACATATTTTCTAAAATAATTATATATTATAATTATAAAAAAGATCTTAGCAAAAATAAATTTGTTTATAATTTTAAAATATTTTTAAAATTACTTTAAAATTTTAAACAAATTAATTTTGATAAGATCTTCTTTAGAGAATATATATATAGGTAATTATTTTAGAAAAAATATATAATTATTTTAATGAATATATAATTGTTTTATATCTAATTAAATAATGGGTACAAAAAATTCGATGCTTACAAAAATGATGTATTCGCAATTGCATGATAATTTTTTAGCAAACTGCATGCGTTCGTACAGCAATTTTTTAAAGTTAAATGATTATTTCTTTACTCTGTTTTAAATTTGAACTTTAATTTATTTGTTACAGAATCATCGCAGCAACGTTGCAGATTTAACTCCGCTGTTGCGCATCGGTTGGTGAGTGATGAATTAATGTTTTTCTTGAGGCTACGGATATGTAATAATTTTATTAATGTATCATATCTATATACATCACTATATACAATATACCATATCATATATACATATATCTAAATATGAATCAATTTAATAAAAATTAACTGATAAATGTATATAACATATTCATTGCCTTAAAATGGATAAGTTAAGAGATTAGGATAAACTTAATTCTGAATTATGAATTTACTGTTTAATTTTATACTGTTTAATTTTAATACACTATAATTTTAATACACTCACATTACAGTTTAAGTTATCTTTAATACTTCCTATAAGTCGCCACTGTTCAATATCTCGTTAATTTAACTAAAACAATAAATAATAAATTGAATTAGAAGGAGCTAAGCTGAATGTTTATTCTATATGTATATATTTCTGTGAGAATAAATAATAATTAAATAGAACATACATTTCGATTCCTATTGAGTTATTTTCAATGTCGAATAAAAACGTTATTTTAATCGATTTCTTACAATATAAATTTATATATATATATATCATCTCTAAAACGCATTTCTTACGCATAGTTATTTATGTCTCTCGCAATAGTTTATATTTAATTATTGCGAGAGACAAGCATAAACAACTATACGTAAGAAATAAGATAGAGCAACAATCGGGAAGTGAGCAACTAATTAGCAATAAATTAGCACAAAAAGAATATACCGTATTTTTTTTTTATTTTTTTGAGTGGCTGTGCTAACTTTATTCTTATGCTCGCACAGCCATTTCTTCGGAATTGACTGGAGCAATAAAATCGGGAATAGAGCAACAAATTAATTACAAAAAAGCATTAAATTTCTATGCAACTTTTATTCGATTGTGCTGAAGTGGCTGTGTCAGCTTAATGGACGTCAAAAATATAAGTATATACGTCATATAAATATATAATAATATAAATAAATGAATAGAAAAAATAGAGTAATGAAGATATGCTGGAAAAAATCTTGTTTTGTAATTCAGATTCAACCAAAAAAACACAAGCCAAACACATTTCTAATTAAATCCATCATACTGTCTTTGCTTTAGTCGAGCTAACCAAAAATTCAAATTATAATAAGAAATCTGAGAATTCTGTTTCATTTTCCAGAATTCTGATTCATATGATAAGAATTAATTTTATTTGTACTTCTTATTGACACAACATTTTTCAGTGTGCGATAACTTTCAAGTTTCTAGTCCTAGAAAGACGAAGTAGAAAGGCCCAAGTTACTTCCAAGGCCCGAGTTATTATCAGAAAAAATTTCAAGTCCTGACGATATCGGGAAGTCCTGAGATAACTATAGCCGGATGCTATTCCGTATTCAATGTTTCCTGCCCACTTCGTTTCCCTGTCGTCGCATATAGACGGCATTCTGAGTTTACCCATTTTGCATCCGAAGATTTTATCGTGATTCACTCTAGCGTACGATTTATGTGGCGATGCGTCGATACGCAGCGCATCAAGTGTAGAAGAGTTCGCGCGATTGGCCGTGAGAAGCACCGTCTTTTATCCGCGACTCCACCAGAACTTCCTCGAAAATTTATATGGATCTACCATTGATCTCTCGTAAACGCGTAAAGGTGAGAACAGTCTTCGCCGAAGTCTTCCCGTCGAGGTGAAATAAACCGGCTTCGTGCCGTTTACGTAAAATCTGTGTACTTTTCCAAGATTCGCCGTGCAGACTTCTAACACATTCCGGGAATGATTTATTGTTTTTATTTCTATCAATTTATCGTGACAGAAATTCACGAAGCCGTCTTTAACCTGTTGATTAACTTGTTAAATGAGCAAGCAATAGAATATATAGCAAATAGAATACAGCAAATAGAAAGAACAATTTTGCTGAAGTATCTAAAAATCTAACTATAAACAGATTAGAAAATAATTTTATTGAATCATTAAAATAATTACGTAGAACGCTTAAACGTTGATGATAATGTCATAATCATTTTTAACATTTTAACAACTGTAAGTTTAAGCGTTTTATATAATTATGTCGACTGTCCAACCTAATTATTTTCAAATTTATATTTAACTAAATTTTAATTAAAATTTTTACATCAGCAAAATCATTCTTTCTGTGTACAAAGTAGAAAATACAATCGTAAATTTATGTAAAAACATAAAGAAAATTATATCAAGTGAGAAATATCAAATTAACAATGTAAATTAAAAAGAAATAATTATCAAATTAAGGCGAGATCCAGGTTAACAAAAATATGCAAAAGAAATTCGTAGCATATAAATTAATTATAACGTTAATCATAAATACACAATTTTAAGGCACCTATTTGTGAATTTATTGCAGTATCTCCAACACTAGAAAAGAATGTTTGAAAAGAATGTTTTTAAATGATCGTAGTATAAAAAGATCCGTACATATACAGACAAATTTTGGTGTTCGAAGTACTTTAAAGAAATTTTTATTGCTGTTCGCACAAAACTCGTCATTTGTCACGTATTGATATTAGGAATACCTAATAATTTTTTTATTATATATTTTCAAAACAGTTATAACTACTATCATTTTTATATGCGCGTTGATTTAAAGATATTACATAAAATTTCAAAGTATCAATAACAGCATTGTGCATAGAATATTTAATTCTTTGTTGCCACGCAACGGAAATAACATATTTAGGTATGACATATCCAATTCAATTCGGCTTACAATTTTTATAAAAATAAAAATACTGTAAAAATTTTTTTCAATTAGCAGACATTAAAATTAGAAACATAATGATACCAACAAATATATCTTTATTAATAAAAAAGTTATCAATGAAAAAAGTTTTGAAAAAAGAAAGCTGGATGTCTGAATCTCAAAATGACAATAAAAATACGTTGATGAATAAATAAATAATAAGATAATTAGAAAAAAATATTTAAAATGTATATTTTAATTCTAAACTATATACAATATATTTCGGGGTAATTTTTAACAATATTAAATACAAAAAAATCCTAATACCATTTTGGAACTTCAATCAATCTCGTCTGTCGCAGCCACGAATTTATTCCGCATTCGGACGCACCGTCTCACGAGCCCGTATACGTGTTACGTTTGAGATCGGGAGATAGTTATGCAGATAGAAACGCTGCCGCGCGCGCCTGGTCGAGACGCTTGTATTTACGCTTGAGGTCGCTACATTCCGTTCTGATTATTATCCGCAACCTCAGGCAAGCTGTGGCGTGGCATCGGTGTACCAAACGCGCTCCCTCGCACATGTGCGAAACGTGTTTGCATTAAACTGCCGTTTTAAACGCGTTATGACCGCCCTCCGAACGAACATCGACCGTGATACTTCTTAGAGTTACTATAGACGCGAGCGATTCTTCACAATTTCAAGGAAGGTTATATATGTGAGTGTTTGATGTGTGGTGGTAAAATAGGTTTCTAACAACCGCAAAATAAAATTTTGCGAAAGTTGCTCCAATTAAAAAAAATCCTCCTACATTTTGCGACTTCTTTAAAATAATTTCAAAATAATAACGTAACAGTGGGAACTAATTATACGTTCATTCTTAGAAGATACCTAATTGAAGATGCAGTTCACGAGAACAGTGGCTTCTATCATTTGGTTATGGAAAGTTCGCCGTGCCAATGATTACTTAGACTTCGATCTATGGGCTTGTGCGATTATTACTTAATGATTACACGAACGTGAAGAAATATGTATGTGTTACTGTTGACACTCGATGGTAAGATGATCTTACAAATATTTTCCGTTGTCAATGGGTTGTAGAAAATAATCTCACAATCTACCGGAATCTTAGATCAGAAACACAATTTCACACTCTGAAAACGCGCGTGGGTGTCGATACACGAAATATACATTTGATTTCTATACCAATCAACTCAAACACCAAGTATGACTAGTGTCTACTTTAGATACGCGTCATCGCAAGAATGATATCATCGAAAGAATGCATTTGTTCACTTTGGTACAAGATAGATAAATGAGGACAGAGGAAAAAATCATATCTTGCTTACTTTATTAAAACTAAGATCCTGCATGATTTTATATGACACTCATATCTCACGTCACTATGGTAAAAATGAAGATCTTCGGATTAATAGAAATATGTATATGTAATCAAAGTTCAGAAGTTAGGAAATGAAAGGAAAAAAATGACTGTAATAAATATAAATTAAAATATTCAGCTTTGACCTTATCACTTTTTGTACAGATAAAAAAAAAAAGATTCTTCAATTCATTCTGACAGCATAGAAAAAAAATGCTTGTTTTATTGTATGTATAACAAAGATAAAATAAAGATTACTTTTATCACAGAATATACCATATTTTACAATATTAATATTCCAGTAATTATGAATAAAGGTATTTCATAATTTTGGAAATTTTAACCTGCGTACAGAAAAACTCGAGGAAAACCGAATGTATGGAAGAACACATGCTGATTCAGGAATTTGCGCTTTCAAATTGCCATAAACATGGTGACAGTTTGGTCGGACCATGACTCTAAATCTGGCGAACATTTACAGACTTGAGATGCAAAACAAGTTTCCTCGTTCAGTTGCCGCCTCCGATTGGATAAATAGTTCCGATTTCTCATTAACGTGAAAAAGTAAAACAGATTCCTTAATTTAAACCTTGAAAAGCTTCAAACTTGATTTACTAAATAATAAACTCAATGACTAATAATAGTTTGAACGTTCAGTTCATCTAATTCCTGAATTTTCTATAAATCTTCTATAAATCTTGCATAATATTAGAGTCAATGAACGGAAACTTAATTATTTTTAACTATATGGTGTATATCTTAATTATTAATGTAATAATATAATACTATAGCAAAACCAAAAATATAATTGCTAACAATCATTACGAGATTTATTCACTGTACTGTTTAACAAATGGAATCTCTAAAGAATGAAAATTGCATCAGTTTTGAAAAAAGTGGCTCAATTATTAAAAAATTATTGAAACTTTCAATTTATTCTAAAAGTTAAAGAGTAAAATAATTAGATAAAAATCTTATTATTAATTAAAGCGGATCTTAATGCTTACACATTTTAGTGTAAATTTATGTGTGTATACAATTCTGCCAAAAATCGCCAAAATCAGGTTTGAAATGCAATCATGAACAGAACTAGAGTAGTAATATCACATATTAAACTGACAAATAATTTAATAATATTGATGCTAATAAGCATCTTATAAGAATATTAATATTAATGAGAAATTTTTCGTAATAAATTATTCGCAGTTTTTAAAATTTCTTATTAACATATTTCTTATTAACATATTAAATTATTAATATTCTTATAAAATTGGAAAAGAATTCAACGATATGCAGAATTGGATGTATATAAAGTATACAAATATAAGTACCGAAAGTAGTTCATACCGAAAGATAGAAACATTAACATAAGATCCGTTTTGACCGATAATAAAATTTCTCTTAATTAAATTTATTTTCATCGATTCAATATAGAATTATAATGGTTTTAGAAAATTTATTATATTAATAAATTTTAATAAAATATTAATAAAAATAATTATTATTTGCAAAGAATTTGACATTTGTTACAACGATTGCTAATATTGGTTTGACTTCAAAACATTCGCTATACAATGCGATTGTATCGTGTGCGATTCAATTATTACTTAAGTTGTTCTTCCAAATTTAACCTTCAATAGGATCACGGTCTTTATTCTTTTGTTAATGTCCGAGCGCATTAAGGTGATTCAGGCTATTCCAAAAAACAGACGCATCACAAAGGTCAAGGATCGCAAATTCTTCGCAGATCGAACGATTACAAGTGTGAGATGTGCGGTTCCTTCTATCTGTCTAGTTAATAAACGCCCACCAGTTCACACGGTCAGAGAAAACAACAAAAAAGTATACGCACAGAAGGGGCATGCAAAAAAACGAATGGGTCGAGAAGAATCCGTTTGTGTCATCTGCTTTTCGGCTTGGGAGAATATCAAGCATCATGCTCCCTCGCTCGACATTGCAAGAAAAACGCGAAACGTCACACTTAACATGCATTACAAATGTATGTATTAATTGCGCCATCAACTCTCACATGAGATCATATGAGAGCAAAAGTTTCAGCAATAAATAATTAAAAATAACATGTAACCATTTTACGCCTGCAGAATTGTTAGTTACGCAAGATACAATCAATATCACGTTCGTGCGCAACCATAAAGACTTGTAGTATAATAGAAATTAATCAAAGTTAGGAAATCGCACAAGATGATCTAATATCAAGCGCAAGTAAATGATCAGTGACATGTTATAGACATCGTTACTATCAATCATTTATAAAGAGAAACGATAATACGCAAATGGATCTACGAGATCTTTGAAGCTCAGATCACTCATTAGCCGATAAGTGGTCAATTATTCATCTGGAAACGATATTGGGTTCCGATTATATCGCGGCGATAAGTTTCTTGTAAAGACTACGTTAAGGTACATCGTGCGTACTAAGTCTACCAGTAGCAGCACTCGCAGGCATTATCTGAGAAATAGTAGTAGGAGACTGAGAGACGACTTCCGCACCAACTAGTTTTAACGATGAGCCATCGGCCGCCACCTTCCTTATCCCTCTTGCGATACGATGGGACTCTTCTTGTTTGTTTGCGCTGCGTCGACATGCACCGATGCACTCACGATGCATCGGTACGTGCCAAAGAACGACACGGAACCGACACAAGCACGCATGCTCGCATGCTCGAAATCAACGAACACATCGCAAGCGAACGACGAAAAACGTAATCTATATAGCAACAGCTGATGAATCGAAATCGTGATATATAAACGAAAATGCAAAAGTATCCATCGCATTTCATAAGTTTTCTAGACCACAATATTACTTTAGATCACTAAGATCACTAAGATTTAGTCGATCTATTAAATTAATGTATCAATTGATCCATGAACAATCAGAATTATTTTTAGAATGATAACACATTGAGGAAAAAATTATACTGACGGAGAAAACTCGCTAACGGTCAATGACTTTTATGATTAATATTATTTACATATTTAATGCCAAATATGCATTGTTATGTAATAAAAATGCTATTAGGTATTATTTATGTAAAATTAATATATCATTAGAATGTTGATGATATAAATTCTCGTCTAAGCTCTATGTAGATTTTCCAAGTGTATCCACTGCAGAGCTAATGAATATTTAAACCAGTCACATGGGAATGTAATGGACACCTGTAACCAAATGCGCCTTACGCGAATTCGCAAACAAAAACCGGTTTACTCTCGGGTGCCATTGGAGTCGTTTAGTTAGATAAAGTTCTCTAAAACAGATGTATAAACATCGGAACAGGAAGGGAATACGGAAAAACAACCAAGAATAAAGAACGACTCGGGACTTGTTTCGGAAATTCGTGATCGTCGACATCGCGGCTAATTTGTCACGACATGCTTCGCCATTGGCGATCAATGAAGGCGATCGATAAGGCCGATGATCGATTTTATTGTGCTAAGTGAGCAGTGTTATGGCATGCTAAATGATCAATCGAGAAGGATGTACTGCAAGACTGCAAGATGACCTTCCACGTTGTATACATTAAACAAGATACGCGTGATTTAGAGAGAGATCGCATCAAAATAATTTTAATTAAGAAAGACGAGAAATTTATCAGGACAGAATCATTCGCTCATCGTGCTTGGTCCATCGTGCCGAGAGAAATCATTTGCTCTTACGATGATCCGTTCGATAATGAAAAATATGGGCGAAGCTCACGGCGCCGATTCCTTTCACCGCTCCAATCTTCCGTTTCGGGCCTAAGAAGTCGAGGAATCGAATCACTTCCATGGAATCAGAATCGATTATCGTAAGAGAAAGTGGGCGTCGATTCACTCGACCTTTTTATATCAGTGCTGATCTTCGTCTTCTTTTAAGATCCGGTCATATAAACGCGATTACGTGAAACGTTGGAACCTATCACGATTCGTATAAACATGCTTTTAATAGCGAAATTGCAAAACAGCGCGTCTAATCGTACGGGTTAAAGATAGAACGAGTGGGACTTTTGAATGCGAATGATATGTATACGATGATTAATCACACCCGCAGGCAATGCGCGAGATTTCAAATACGATTAATTTCTTAACGTTTACGTCAGATTTTAGATACGATGTAATATATCAGAAAATTTAATTATGAAACGAAGGTATCAGAAGATCTCATAACGAAACGTCGGAAAAAGTATAAAAAGATTCTTATATTATAATTATCCATTGAAATGAAATGTGTTCATTCTAATATAATTTCCAACTAATATCTCTATTAATGTTGTAGATAATTCAATATAATCATGCTCTTTAGCAGTAATTTAATTTACTAATTAAAGCATTTAATCTATCATAAAAATCAGGCTTTATATGTGATTTCTTATAACTCATTATATGTGATTTCTTTTATAAGTCACTAATTATAAAATTCTTCAATTTCTTAAGATTAGTTTTGCAATTTTTTACAATTAAAATGCTGTAAAAGTATGAATTCAATATTGACTTACCTTGACTTTGGCGAGATAGAGCTCCAGTTCCTTGTACGGATCCATCTCCGCTGTCTTTTCACTTGTCACTTTGTCATTTTCATCACTTAGCACGAGCTTCAACCGATTCGGCATCTTCGCGGACGAACCATTTTGCAGACGACCATCACCTTCCTCCATAGTCTCCATGCTCTCACAGTCACCTCGACGATCTTACACGCATTTTTTCGTACATCTGCAACATCATATAAATAATAAATAATAAATTTATTATAATAAAAAACAAAAACGAAAACTTATTCATCACAGAAGTAATCGTGATAAAAATGTAAATATCAACTTAACAATTCGACTAAGTAAAATTAAAAGAAAAAAACAATTTATCAGGAATTGGAGTTCAAAAGAAACTTTAGGATTTTAAATTTCATTTAAATTTCTAGCAAAAGAAGTCTCGCAGAAAAAGGATAAATATTATCTACTGTAAAAATGTTAATCACACTGAAAGAGCAATTTTGAAAAATTTAGCTAAATACAGATCTGATTAAATAATTTTGTTACCATCAAAATAATTAGATAGGACGACAAAATTTGTTACTAGAATATCAAAACATTTTACAGCATTACTCATCATATTTAAAATCCTGCAAAACTATTTTAATGATCCAATAAAATTAATTTTAGATTTGTATCTAGAAATTTAGAATTTTTAGATTCTTTAGCAAAATTTCTCTTTCAGTGCACGCATGAATTTATGAATAAACGATTAAAATTAATGGATAAATTATAACGCATATGGTACTATAATTGAGAACGAGAAAAGAGCTAAAAGGCCAAAAAGGACCTTTGAGTATATTCTGGCAAAGGCATTATATATATAATTAGCTTCGCTATGACTCACTGCGGCCGCTGCTTTGCGCGGTCCGTATAATCTTGGACTTGTCAAATACTTGAAAAGGGTAAAATGACCACCTGCGCTGTTATGATTACATTTGGCTAAATTTAGCGGCCTGACTAGCATTAGTCATTAAAGCTAATTATATTTCGCGCAGATTAGCCGTGCCGTCTGCAAGTGTAGCTAATCTGAAGTCACTTTGTATCCATTTCCCTACTTCTCGAAATTATGTCGCATATTATATCATTCGCAACAAGTCAACAAATCTGCACGCGTTTTCTTCAGATGAAAAACATATTCTTTCAAATGGAAAACATTGAGACGTCTGGCGGATAATTTAGTAAGTTTTATGCTTCGTATTCGTCATATTTTTACATGTATTATTTTTAATATCGTTAATTAGTGGATACAGAGTGTTCCGGAAATTGTGATATGATCGAAAAGGAAGCAATTCATTATAGAAAAATTAATTAAAAAATGTATAAAATATTTCCATTTCTTTTCTGACATTTTTAACAATTTATAAAATAATAAAATTCATCATGAGTTTTGTTTTATTCTCTACTCAATACAACAAACATGAGCAAAGATAGTCTACAGCGAAATCTGTTACAAGTCAAGACATAGTACGCAACAAATATTCAAAGTCGCTTTTTTCCAAAAACAAAACCTTATATGAAAATATTTTATTCGTCGATTATTTTTTCCTGTAGACTCATTCTTTTCCATTGATTTGCGGAACACTCTATACATAAAAAATTTCTAATAAGTCGCAATAAAAATAATCTGTGTAACACATAAATGTTCATGTTACAAATTATAATTCGTATACAACGAAAAAATTATATAACGCATGTACAGAACTGACAAATGAACTATTTTGCATGTTTTGATAACTTTCTATAAATATTCACGTATTAATAGCGTCATAAAAATTCCGTATTATGAAACAGACGAGCTAGTTCTTTCGATGTAAGGCGATATAGAGGAAGCATATAATGTGTACTGTAAAATGCAATCTGATAGAATAATTTCTCTCATTTCATTCAGCTGTGGCAGAGACATGGCGACGATGGATTGATATTTCTGTATATGGAGTTACGTTAATGGCACCGAGACAAGTGCGAAGATAGTGAAACTAAAATATGAGCATGGCTTTACGCTCCGGCGAGCTAGCTAATAATAATTAATATTACATTTTGTGCTCGCTTTCGACTACCATATATAACTTTATCACAACAAGTACTACTATCCGCAAAAAAATATTGAATCATTGGTAGCATAGGATCACGCGGTGATCCTATCTAGTAACTTAATACAACTCAATACAATCAAGTTTTATAAATAATGCAAAATGATTCTCATAATCTGTACGTAGAGTTTTTGCAATTATTAAAAAGATTCTAATAATTCATTATATTGTAGCTAAAATTCTACTAATTTATTAAAATCTCTTCTCTATATATAATCTTACTCTTACTCTTTGTAAAATTTCTATAAATTTTCACAATTGTAAAACTAATTCCAATTGTACACATCTTCGGATGGAATATTTATTATTATAAGCATATTTCCGTTATTAACATGTATATAGGATGCCGTTATTAATATCGTATGCTGAAAAAAGAACGTTTGAGAAATTTCCTGTGTAAATATGTCATGCTGGAAAAGGAACGTTCGAGAAATTTCCTATGTAAATATGTCATGCAGGAAAAATTCCCCGCCATCTCTAAGGGTCACTTCGATCAATTCCGATTCACTTTAATCGATAGTTAGTTCATTGGAATTGGCCAATCGCGTTGTTGACAAATGCGATTGGTCAATTTCAATGGACTGTTTAATTAATTAAAATTCAATCAGAATTGGTTGAAGCTCTAAGAGAGTCGTCACAAAGTTGTTATCAGAGAATGTCCTGATGCACTCAATTATATTATGTAACTAAATAAACTTATTATATAACTGTGCACGCAAAAAAGAACTTAATAATATTTGATATTAGCTAAATATTAGTTGCTGGTTCAAACCTTATTTTTATTAAAAGTTGGTTATTGAAGATAAAATACATTTGCTACCGACGTCCAATCTTATTAGTTAAAATTAAAAGCATACTTAATATGAGTAGCTAAGTAAGTGGCAATTATTCCTCTATCTTAATCAAATATTCCAATCGCAATTATTTCTTGGACGCTGCCGATTACTATTCTAGCAGAGAATATTTTTCGCTGCAGCACCTAAATTTTAGCAGTTAATAAATTAAGCTTTGGCACGACATTAGCTGTCTCTATTATAAAGATACATTTTAACTGATACTGCAGCTATATTTTAGCTGCGTTGGCTAATCTTTTCTCTGCGTGTGTAAAGAGATATCGTCGTATATAATCCTCCATTATAATTATAAAAATATTTTAGATTCAATTATTCTTTATTCAAAGTCAATTATTCTTTTTATGCGCTATGGAATATGTATGTTAATAGGAAGAAAATAAAAAACTCGATGCTCCTTAACAGAAGTTATGCAACATATTAATCCTAGAATGATAAATACAAATAAGCGAGATCATTTAATGCTAAGATATGCTTTAAATGAAGCATTAAAAGATTCAAGCTATTAAAATTTAAAGCAAATAGAGATATGCAATTAAAAATTCTATTCGTTATTATATAACAATCTGGCCCCTAGTGGTCAATAATATAATAGATTGTAATTAAAAAGTGATTAAACTGTTAAGCAATTTGAGTTATTATTTGGTGTTTATTGTATCTATATTTTGAGTTTTATGAAGTAACACACACAATCGAATTACGTATTCCATAATCGGACTTCACATCATTTCAAGATTTAACTTGACAGTGTGCTTATTCTGTTTTTCTTTTTAAGTTAATAATGAGGCTATTTATAAAGATCTAAATTATAAATATTTCGTCATTAAAGTGTAAAATGTATGAAAGACTTGTGTTAAATGACTTAAGAGCGGTCTATTTTCCTATACATACAATTTACGTATCAATAGCAAGATTGTATCATTCAATATTGATAGTGTTCTGGGGTTCTGGGGTTCTGGGGTTAAATGAATCATATTGGCATAATTACACAACCGATCGTACTTTACTCAATATATTTGGAATTCGCCGTGTATCTTAATAGATCTACGAGCACGAGATCGCGAGATTACGAATCGATTACATTGCGACCTGTTGGAAGAATACAATACGATCGCCGTTACAATCATTGAGCTCGCCAACAATGAAGTCATGCATGAAAACACGAATCGCCTGCCCGTAATATTAGAAAATGACCGGATGTCTAATGTTGGTTGCTAGCAGCCAACGTCAGGTGATTTCACAGGTGAACGACGGCTCCGTACGTCGCACCTTATGTAAGTACATACCGGATGACGGTCACGCTTAGCTTACAAAAATGAAATTCCATAAGATCGAAATTTTTTCTCAAGAAAAAATGTTAAAAATGTTAAAGAATCTTTCTTTCTAAAAGAATATAGGAATTTGCTTTAATAGTAAAAATATATTTTTGTTTTAAAAAATTACTCTATAAATACTTATAACTTTACTTTCCTCTTAATCTATTTTTACTTTGCAGTTTTAAAGATCAAAAAACATGAAATCTAAATCTCTTAAATCTCTCTCTCTCTCTCTCTCTCTCTCTCTTTCTGAATGAAATAAGATTTTATACTAAAACATAATGAATGCGAATAAAATAAATGATTGAATCGAGAATATATTAAAAATTTTTGTTTCGATAAATAATACGAAGAATTCTTTTCTTGATTTTCGATTATCGCGTTTATTACTCGGAAATCATAGTTAAAATTCTGTCTTAAATTCTGCGTAGGACGTGGGAATTTGTGGCTCTCGATAGGTAGGTAAGGGCTGTCGGAATGCCTCGTAAATAACTGCGATACCGATGCCTCCCGGTATCAATACCTCACCCTAATCGTATACCATTCTGCAAGAGACGGACACGGCCGATTGGTTAAACTGAATTAAACGGCTCGCTAACCGCAAAAGAGAAAGAGAGAGAAAGAGTGACGCACGCCGTTCTTATCAGTTGGAAATTATTACCGGTAATTTACCCTGCAATCCTTTTGCTCCTGGGCGCATTCACACCTGGGTGGCTTGCAGGAATACAGACGGAACAGAGATCAGAGATCGACTTCGCAGCATGTATTAACTACCGACGCCTACTACGTAAATATCGACACGTCGAGATTTTATCTGGACGATATGAATTTGATATTTCGATGGTTTTTCTTTGTAAATCATATATTATGTTAAATTTTATAGCTTTTACACGTAAAATTATATATTATTTAATGTACACATAGCAAACAGTACTTTCTTTCTATAAAATTTGATCTCTTTCTTAAAATAAAAAAACAACACACTGATGTATAGCATGTCCAATCAATTCAATTGTTTAGAACTTTCAACTTAAAAATGAAGATATTGAAGATAAAAAATTTTTTAATCGAAATATTAGACATTAAAAAACATAACGATAACAAATGTGTGTATATTTATTAATAAAAAAATTATAAGAAATGAAAAAAGCATTATAAAAAGAAAGCCGAGTATGTCATATCGAAAAAGTGTGAAAGATTAAAATATATTAAAATATGAAATGTTAGGATTAATTAATTATAAGTTATACAAAGATACATCATAAAGATACACAAAAATAATATTACCATATTATTTCTTATTAATTAGTATTAATCTTATGTAATTATGTTAAAATCAAAAGATCATCTTTCAAAGAAAAATAAGGATTTGTGTGAACTTGCGCGTCAATGTATTGACATGCCACTTAGATACTAGGGATATCCAAACATTTCCACACGTGTGGGCGGCAGTAACTCATTTCGCGAGATTTTTACCCTCCCGAAGTCTTACTCTTCCCAAGGTGCGATACGTCGATGATAATTGTTTTTAGTGTCTTCTCACCAGGAAGGCAGGCACGACGACTTCGTGCTAATCGAAATCGTAAATCCGACTGATAAGAGCGCTGAGTATTCCACGTACGACATATTTGTTACGCGGAACGAAGCTTTAAAATTGTTTTTGCTTCTTTTTACGGCGCTTTATTATCGCACTCTCGGACGTTGTTACGTTCCGCAAGATCTTTGCTCCCGTTGCGTTACAACGAGGCGTGATCTCGTAGGCGGAAATGATAGCCGATCATGTGTAATAATGAATGAGAATAATAGTGAGAATAGTTATCTGTATTGCAAAAACGATTATGGTAATTTTAGAAAATTTTAATCTATCAAATGTATCGACGCAAATAAAGCAAAA
>Ga0157363_1002905_pt1 | contig 15276 bp, 6 predicted proteins | sample AttsexASBM1_FD_111477 | JGI IMG/M metagenome (GOLD analysis project Ga0157363, IMG submission 111477) | Fungus gardens microbial communities from leaf cutter ant in Ribeirão Preto, State of São Paulo, Brazil - Atta sexdens ASBM1 | ecosystem: Host-associated > Fungi > Mycelium > Unclassified ...
CTTGGAAACAGCCGGCGCGTCAAACGGAAAATATAAATAACGGCGAGATCGGAAAGTCATCCGGAAGAAAGTAGGTCGAAGTGAATGCCGAGAAAAACGAAAATAGTCCTCCTCCGTATCCCGACGCGCGTATTTTTTACCTTCTTATGATAGTTTTTATTACATTATAAATATCCCTTCAGGGTAACAACGTAGCAAGGTAAGACCCTGCGTCATATGATGAGGTCATCCATTTTGCGATGGCCATTTTTATTAAGATTTATCCGTACCGGCTGCAGCATAATCAAATAACATTATTCGAGCATTGAAATAATTAAATAGTGTAAGACTAGAAAAATAATTGAAGAGGTTGACCTATTTTTACACATTTTATTAAAAAATAATTTTATTTTTACGAAAAGATTTTGCTAAAGTATTTAAAAATTTAATTAAATATAGATTTGAAAATAATTTTGACGAATCATCGAAATAATTGTATAGAATATTTAAGCATGAAATGTTGCACAACATTTTAACTTAGCAATCAATTTAAGCACTCTACATAATTATTTTGGTCCAAAATTATTATATTTTCATGATCTGTATCTAGCTAATCTATTTTCAGACACTTCAGCAAACTTATTCTTTCCGTTATTAAATATTATTAATAACGGTAAAGATAAATTTAAGTTTGTCCAAATTATGAAAACTTACCAATTATAAATTATTCTGACAAAACATATCCAGACCGCAATTAACTCTCTTCTATATTGCAGATGTTGCCAAGAGTCATTGCTTCTTAGCATAATTTCTCATTTCTATGTTTACTCCATTTCTCATTTCTGCATTTCTACGTTTAAATACACGTTCGGTAAAACAATTTTTAGAAAGTTCATAGCAACCACAAGCAGTAAATCCAAATGGAGGGTACGAATGGGCGGCATGCATTTGTACAGATTGCGCCGCGCATTCACCTCGCTTCATCTTCTGTCCCGGTGAGTACACGTGGCACTAATCCCAAACTTACGTCAGAACGCATTAGAATTGTGAGCTTAATTATGATATGTACATCTGTAATTGTAAACCACGACGCGTTGCAGCACAATCAGCGCTGTGGACGCAATCGATTTTATTTAGCGCTGGATGGCATTAACGCGTAAATATAGGCACATGAGAGGGAGTTTAATAATCATATAAATATAAATCTCACGGCTGTGTGCTATGTAACAAATTCAATATCTGTTATTTATCTATGATGAAAAAATAAACTTGTTCGTCGTTTTATTAAATCAATTCATAATGTATACACGCACGTATATTTATTAACACTAATATTTTTATACTATTTGCTTCAGTGTGACTAATTAAAAGTAATAAATTGTAAAAATGCGTGTTTGAATATCAAAATTATTTAATGTGTTTATTATGTATTTATCACGATGAATTTCTGATATAGAACAAAAAATATTTATTAGTGAAAAAGTGTTAAAAAATTATTTATCAGTTAGGTACATAAATTTCATTTTATTAATTTTTTTTCCAAATTTTTCTAATGAGACAAAACTTACGAATAAATCGTATGCAGACCCTTCTTATATTGTTTATAAATACCGATATGAATTTAATTGAGATTGGAAGAAATTATGTAAAAATTTTTTCGATAATATCAATTGGATAATATCAATGAGATATTTTATATTAATCATTGTATAAATAATTTGCTCATGTTAATATTATCAAATAATAATAAATTCTCTTAATTTGCATATGATACAAGACGATTTTAACTGGTCCATATGTTCGCGTTTGTTGCCTCAGAATTAAATTATAATAGCGAATTACAAGTCACTTTGTCGTGGTGCTCTATTAAATTTTACCTATTAATACAGTGCCATAATTGGCCAGCGAATTATAACATTAAATTATGTATTATATTACCATTATATTAAGGTACATTGTTGCAATTCAATCGTATATGCTACCACAGTTACATTATTCAGAATTCTATCACAATATGAAATTACAATCACCCTACATCTTATACATACTACGGTTACAATTTAGAATAATGATTTTCAAATATTTACACTTGTAAACATTTTTATATAAATAAATTTTTTATTCTAACAAAAAATTATTTTTTAATAATAATAAAAAAGGACTCTTGATATTAATAAAAAATAAATACAATAAAAGGGCATATAAGAGACAATTATGAAATTATATTATATGTTAAAAAACCGAAATATTACACAATAACAATACTATATTTTAATCATTTATAATTAAGTTAAGTAATAAACACAAAGATGTTACCATAATCGAACAGTGTTAATAGAAAAGAAATATATCATAAATGCATGTGAGAACAGTTGAATGTTGCACAGAGGAACGGAAATTGCTCGCCAAAAGATTGGAAAGCCAATTGAAAAAACTTTCATGATGTTCTAATAAAATTATAAATTTATAAAATAATAAAATTATAAATTAAAATTATTAATTATCATAAAATAAAAGCAAGCAAATACGTCTCCTCGGTAGAACACTCACCATCTTTATGTTCATTAAATATCTGAAGAGAGTTTAATTTAAAGAAACATGTTATATCGTAACTTAATTATAAATGATTAGAATATATTATTGTGTACTATTTCGGTTTCTTAACATATAATATAAGTTTAAAATTATTTTTTGTAACAATAATTCTAGCTATTTATATTTTTATTTAAGAATTATTATAATGATGTTATATACGTGTTATATATAAACAACGTTAAAATATACTCTGAACTATATATGTATATTATTATGTAAAATATATAACACGATTTAATTATAAAATAATTAGAAACGCGACACACTTCCACTTTAGTTACCAAAATAATAACTATACCGTTCGAAAACCATGCAAATATAAATTACTGGAATGCAAATCAATGAAATGTGGGTCATTCGAATATTAATGTCTCTACTTGCTGTCGTAATAAGTATAATCAAAGCCATCTCACGTGCATTCCCTGCGAATCTCGACCCTTTTTTGCAAACTACGCAGCGTTTAATTGGCGCGTACCGTTCTATCTGCGCATACGCCAAAAATACATCGATAAATTCGACCAATAGATGTAGGAAGTACATACGATTATGATGGTTGAAAAGAATGGATATAAAGAAAAAAAAAATAGCATGCATAATGATATCGATTGCTCTATATAAAGTCCGTACTTGAATTATATGCGGAATTATTCATCACATTGAATCTTAGCAGACTTTATCGCAAACGCTTGTTAAAATAAGCGTCTCCACGGTCTCGAGACCACTTCCTTTTTCTACTTTGTACCTGTGTTCTCTTTACATGGCCACTACATGAGTTGCTACATCAGAACACCTAATCTGACTTGCGACAAAGACGAATCATATTCTATACAAATTGCATCAGCTTAAGCTTGGCCTTAATTAAATATATCATAAGCCTTAAAGGCGAACTTTTGGGGATGCCTCTCTCTCTCTCTCTCTCTCTCTCTCTCTCTAGTATCTTACAGAACCATTATTTCTTATTGTTAGATGAAAACATTAATGTAACAGGCTTTTGCGAAAAAAAAAAAATAGTAAATTAGTGTACTAGATTTAAAATAAATCTAGTACAAATAAACCACCTATGTAAGCCTTCGCGTTAGTACGTAAATTAAATATTCATAATATGATGAATATTTTAATTTACTAGAACTTAGATAAATAGACTTTTTTATCCTTTATGTATTTTATCCACTTTCTCTTTCTTTCCGAGTTATATATGATATTTAAGAAAAGATTATATATATATATATATATTATTAAAATATATATATTATTAAAATAATTTTTAATTAACTAATTGTTAATTATAGAATTATCATATTCTACTCATATAATTAATATAAAATGTCAATATATGAGATATTTTATTAAAAAATAATGTTTTAATAATGTTTTAATAATGTTTTAATAATGTTTTAATAATGATATAAGATTAAGATCCTAATTTAAGATAATATTACATAACTTATTAAACCTAAATTATTAAATATAAGATATTAAAAATAATGTGATTACGCGACTTCGTAAATTTCAATTTGTGAATATACCAAAGAATTTCTTCTAATAAATATCTAAAGTCCAATTTCAAGACTTATATGATATTCTATCGTTAATAATTTCAAATCCTTGTCTGTATAATTAAATTGATAATCCGACGGCATGATCTGCTTAAAACAGGGTAACATGGTTTATTTTGGGGAAAGAGAGTTAACGATAACCGATAGTCGACAAGCCTCCACGATTTTGCAGCATTTAAATATACTGTTATACATATAGATGTTAGAAGAAATATATTTCTATAATATTTTAAATCGTATTCATCAAACTAATAATATTTTTCTCGTATGAATATTTAATTTTTACAAGTTAGAAGATTTGTATTTAATCAAACCTTTATAAAGTATAAATACATAATTCTTGTTTATTTTTTATTTATTTTTATATTAAGATATATTGAACATAAATGATAAATATGTATAAAATTGAAACATTCAGAACGTCCAAATTGCAACTAAATTTATACAGTGCATTAAAGAAAATTAAAATATTGTCTAGCAATGAAGCAAAAACAAATATTTGATAAGTTCTTTATGTTGAAATACAAGATATTAAATAAATATATATATTTACCTGTACTTTTAATTTGGAGTTTATATAATCGGTAAGTATACGCCAAAGAAATATTTATTATAATTTAGACCACTTTTCCTATAAATTATCAGATTAGATTTCTCAATTTTTATCGTTTTTACATATATGAAACTTATATTATGTATCATTGTTTTTCATTAATTTTTTATTGCAAAAGAATTAAACTAAATATACATTTACAAATTCAATTCAATAAAAAATGTTATTAAGTACGTATATGTAAATTAAAAATGGTATGACCCTTTATAAATTTAATCATTTGAACTTTATGAATATTTTGATGGGTTTGAACTTTACAAGAATTACTAAGCATTCTACCATCGTTTATAGCTTTGGTATTGTACTCCATGATATTTTCAAATGTCATAAGTATTACAGGCACAAATTATTATACAAGAAATTCTCTCAAAAACTTATTCATTCTTAAAAATATCTATATTAACAATTAAATATCGATAATAACACGAGTTATTTTGAAAATTATGAAAAGGATTTATGCAAATTTCCAAAATTTAATTACTTTACTTTTTATGATTTTCTAAATATTCATAATTTTATAAAATAAGAAATTCAAAAATATCTGGATTCAAATATTTTAATTATTTATAAAAAAATCTACTGCATTAGTTTTTATGTATCAAAAATACAATTATAGTAGCTTTCTTTGTGCACATTTTTTAATTATTACATTTTATTAGAGAGAAAAAGAGAGAATAAAATGATTGATTATACACGCGATTGTATACACAGTGATTGATCGTACGCGCGTACGTATCTATATATATATATTCACATATAGCCACAGATCAAAGAATATTTCTGGAATAGGACGAGATAAAAATTTAATCGCTCGCGGGCATGATATTCGTTTGACATATCGAATTACACGTGTCTTATACAAAAATATAAAGTAAGAAACTAGCTGAAAATATCAGATATAATATAGCATAGCATCTAGTCATTTAAATCCACATACACAACGCGGAGAAAGCCTTAATAATAGTACAATACCTTCACTATTAAGCAAATATCTGAAGTATGAAGTTAGTTTTCATAATTTTAAATGTCAATGAAGTAAATAATGTAATAGAAATGAAAACTTTATGTACGTAATTGTTGAAAGAATAAGAAAAAGTTTTGGCACTAATCTTAGATATTATTTTTTCTTCTTCCAATGAAAGATAAATGTCTGCCAAGGCCATTTAATTATTTATATTTGAATTAACTAAATATTACCCTAAAATATGATATGCACAGTGAACATATTATAATATTTTTAAATAATATACGTGTATAAGAGTGTTTTCTTTTCCTTCAATTACTTAGTTATGAAAAGCTATTCGATGTATCAAATGTAATAATGTATAACGTTTATTTGCGATAGTAAAGTATAGAAAAAGATGTCCGCAACTCTAACAAGGTCAAATCCAATTTGCGATAAAGCTTGTAGTTAACGAGTACCGAAATTGCGGCAAATTAAGGACCGATCCGTGATGTGACAATGCGGATGCTTTAGCATATAGGCGAGGGTTGAGTAAAAACCGAAATAGCATCTAGAAATTAAACGCAAATCAAATGGTTGTCGAGACGGTCGAGTTGGGTTGTCTCTCCGCAACATAGTGTTATCGGTAAAGTTCTCAACGGCCACCGGAAGTGGTAGCTCGACTGCGGAGTTTCTGGAATTACAACGTATCAGACATTCAAAGTGGTATTAGCGTACCGCCGTAAATCTACAAACGGGCTTTAACCCGGGATAAAAAAAAATCCTGCAGGGAATTGTTGATGTACAGTGCCAGACTTTGCTGTGACACGATAGATGATAAAAGGCGTTTAATAACGGATCGAAATTTTTTTCGACTCGTATCTGAATGAAACAATAGAAATTTAACAGATTGATAATTGAAATTATTCAACCGTACATGGAGAATATGACGTAACTTCGTAATAAAGTTTATCCAGTACATCGGCGCATAGTTCGGAAATTCCAGCCGCGATATCTGAAGGATATTAAAATCGATCTTGCATAAGTTTTCTCGGCAACGATCCGATTTTCCATGATGTCTATTTAACTTTAATAATTACTTTATGTGATATATATTTCACAGTAAAGTTAATAAATATATAGGAACGGCAGGTGAATAGAATTGGATGATAAATGGGATTGAAGCTAAGAGCTCACGTTGCAGGAAAAGTAAATTAATGAGGCATAGGAATAACTACTTTATAGTGGATTAAGATATAGTCAGTATATAGAATAAATTATAAAATGGAAAAAGTGGATAAATAAGGAAGTTTAGTGCGTATGAAACAAATTAAGTCTACATAATTTATTATGATAATAAAAGGTAATTTTTCAATAAATTTTTTACTTTTAATTACGCAAAGTCTTTTCACGATAGTCGTCCTCGAGGGATAATTCTAATCCAACTGTTTTTGGTCATAGAGAAATAACGTTAGCGAGGTTCTTTCGGTATCATAATTAAATTGTAAGTAACGCTGACGAGAGAAAACAGGCGGAATAAATTTAAAGCCACAGAGAAGTCCTTGTCAGGTGTCTTTAGGAGCCATTAAAATTCAGCGGCAATCCACGGGTGGGAAAGAAAGCTGAAATTCTGGGCACACTGATTCAACTTCTATCATCACGTGTACGAGAAGCTCGAAAGCGTCTCAGTAATTTTGAATCTGTATGCAGCCGAAGAGAAATCCACGGACCAATAACGCCCGCGCATTATTATGCAGATTACATCGTAACCCGTATTAGTTCGTTATCACACCTACATCTTGAACAGTTCTACTCGACAGCGATGCTAGTACAGATTACCCAGAAAAAAATCGAAATGAGTATGAAGACACCAACCGCAACTCGCTTCCGGCATTTCAAATTGTCTCTTGAAATTAAATAGATAACAGAAACATTTGTACTTGTATACTATAAAAAATAATTTCGTTTTTTTCTATCCGATCATGTGAAGTTACTTTGAAAGAAAAAAAATAATCACTAATTATATACGTGATGTGCCGTTAGAAAATTTAGGATCAATGTGATATAATCTTAAAACACATAATTTATGGTAAAATTATAAAAAAAATAGTGCAATTCTGGTAATTGTTTTTTTACTTAATACCTTCAGGATCATATTATGCTGCAGTGAAAAATAAAATTGGATATTTTCAATAAAAAGAACATAAAATTAAATCTTTAAAACGCTTGGTCTTAAACTTTCTGATGGTAGTATATGTATAATATGTGCGTATAAATTGCAGCTATTTAAAAAAAAAAGTTTAAAGATACGACAAATAAAATTTTCATAATAGAAAAGTTTATTGGCTAAGAATAAATGTACAAAAATTAGTGATATTTTTTTTCATTTCATTAAATATCTAAAATGGTTTCAGATTTTACATCTCTCTCGATTAACAAGAATTTGAATGTGAACGACGATTCTTACGAGAATTTTTAGTTTGTATACAGCAATGGGCACGCAATAGTGAATTTACGCAGTTTGTTAATTACCTTTAAATTGAAAATACAGCAATGGTCATTTTTACTTCAAATTAAACTGCCAGAAACATTCTACCATTCATACCTTCTAATAATAAACAGTTTTAAATTAGTTTGGCATTTCTGACTGGGGATAATCGTGCGCGGCGCACCCGAACAAGAAGCTTAATCGAGTTCGGTGTTTCGAAAAAGGCTGAGTAGTTGAGTTTGTAGCGTAGTGAATAAAAAAATGGCTCAAGGCTACCAAAGAACCTTCCCTTCGCAAATTGTGGATCATGCGAATTAATTAAGGCCAGAACGTGTTATCGACACGGTCTTTCACGTTCATTTCGCGGAAGCTGATCTTTAATGTTGTGGAAATTTTTCAAGAGAGAAAAAACTAATGCAATGCATTGACAAACAAAGCATTGAACATTATTGATACTTATTATATTATTGATTATTAGGAGTCATTAGTCATAGAACATGAATAACGTGCCTCTTACTTCAAAAGTGATAAAACAATTTAAAAAATTATTTTCAAATTGTTGCATTGAATTAGATATACCTACATAAACTTTACTCTATCAGTAAACAAAGTAAACCAAATAAATTTCATGAAAACTGTTAAAAATCATCACGGTTTAATAAAAGTGATTTTTTAAGTGCTATAAAACAAAAATGATAAAAATGATGTTTAATCGCGTTAAATATAGATATTTATTAAGCAATAATTTTCTGTCAAATTAAAAAGTAGTTTTATCCTTTTCTGGAAAATTTAATTTTTTTAATTGTGTTACTTTCAAAGTAAGACAGCGATATAGAAAATATTGTCATCAACATGATAACATCAACAATCAATATTTATCAAATCAATATTCACTTTTTTATTATTTTTTTAAATTAATACACTAAATTAGTTTAATTACAGATTAATAAAATACAATTATGTTACACAATAAATCCGTCATGATAATTTTCTGATTAGGAGAAATATTTTTTGACTGGAAAAAATATTACGTCAGTTGTTATTCCATTCTGACGATTGACAGACGATTGCGGACAGTTATGTCGATATTGAATATGAAACAAAGTCCAATTTTCATTTCGCTAGTTTTCGAAAGCTGTTATCTTGGCAGGATGTAAGGTACGCGTACATCGCGGCATATGTTCAGGAATTAAAAAAAAACCCGAATAAAAGCCGCCAATATCCTATGCTAGTCACTATCGAAACGGTCATCTTCGATGGTGTTATCTATGGATGAGCAGACTATAACGAAAGGAAAATATTCGACGTGTCGATAACGAGAAATAAATTTCAGTCGCTTGAGGTCTCTGTATTCGAGTATCGCTAACCGCAAAGAGATACAAAAGATTTTTATTGCAAAAATACTATAATAAAATAGACAGCGATATTTAGACTATCGTTTAAACCTTTCAATGCAATGAGAGAGAAATCTTCCAACGAACCAACATTTAAACCTCGCAATAAAAACTATTCATAAATCAGGTTTGCACTAAAAAAAATAATATGGTAACTTCAAACGTTGAATAAAATAATTTCACAATCAAATATTCACTTAATATAAACATTTGATTAAAATTATTTGTCACTCCGCATTTGGTAGCTATTATCTTTTTTTGAGTGTGCAAACATGACACACAAAATTACATCAAATTTAATATATTCGGCCCTAAATGAAGTACAGTGTATATATATATATATCTCCGCAAATAATCAAGTGTATATATATATATATATATATATATATATATATATATATATTTGATCATTTGCAGAGATATCGTAAGACGGTAAAATATCATTGTAGATGAACGTGTAGTCAGAAACCGAGAGAAACAAAGATTAAGATGCATGCGCACAGGTGATTACTTGGTGGTGAACCATATGTGCATAAGGAAATATTTACGGTCGGCTTTGTACTCAGACGTGACAAATTGTGTCAGATGAATTCTGTGATTTCTGTATGTGGTCTCCTATGTATATACATGCTTAACTATTTCTCGTCGTTAAAATAATGATATACCGTAGAGGATATTTACAGCTAATTTGCCTTATCAGCAGAATCTATCAAAAAGATAAATGTCTTTATCTTTTCAAGGAATCTTATCTTTTGCAATTTAAGAAAGCGGCATACATAAAACGCACAAGAAAAATAACATATTAATATTGCAGTTATTGATATGTTACTAACTCATAGCGAGTTTATTATATTTACTTATAATACATAAATTCAATTTTTTTTTTAAGATTATATAACTAAATATTATTATACTTAGATATTATTACATACTTACATTGTTTATTCGCAAGTTTCGAAAATACTTTTAGTAATAAATTTATACTTTAGGCTAGAATTCATAGTCGTAAATAAATAATTTTCAATCTTTAATTGAAGGCGTGATTAATTACAGACTTATATTTTGATTAATTACAGATTCATGTTTTGATTGATATTTCATAGATATTTCATCTTTATTTTACGAATGCATTTAAAAAATCTGTTATTTACGATTCATAGTTACTAATCTTTAATTATTATAGCTCGAATAATCATAAATTCATTAAGTAAGCCTTAGTCGTATAAATTATAGTCGTATAAATAAATTAAAGAGAGCTTTTCTGTTCGACATTTTGTTTAAATATATAACTTCACATGTAGTAATTATTTAAAATATATCTATCTAAAATCTAATTATTACGCTAACTATAGTCGTTATATAATTGAAGGTAAAAAATAGATGATAACTTGTTAAATGCTTGTAAAATGCTTCATACGTAGTTTATCCAAATAAATAACGATTAAGATCCATTCATGAACTTGAGATTATCAAAATAATAATTTGTAAATAAATGTTCCATAAATTAAAAAATATTTGAAAATTATAAATCCTTGTAAAAATTAAATTATAGATTAACGAATAATTAAAGATTTATAAAACTGTGATTGTTTCATCAAATAATAATCGAAGATCAGTTTTAAAATAATTATAAGAATACAGCATCAATAATCAAATCATCGAAGTTGTGCTTAATTTCTCTTCTTGAGTATCATTGGTATGAATGTAGGACACTGAGATAAAAATGTGTACTAAATTTTAATAATAAATATTTGTTTGAATAGTGGCAATTGAATATTTATTAAATGTAAACATACTTGATACAAAAACATTAATTTGATTTTATATATGACTATTATTATATTTTATTTAACAAATATTTATTTTCCGTAAATAAATGTCATATAGTATTATTCAAACAATTATTTATTAAAATTTAGTACATTTTTCTCTCAGTGTATAAATATAAGGAATTAGAAACAGTCAAAAACGCGATGCGAATATTAGCATTTGACTATTATCGTTTTTTTCAGTCCGCGATAATCCTCGATTTAGTAGTGCACTTCGACCGTATCCTGCTCGGCAGGACAAAGTCGTGCCATTGCTCTTGGGACTCGTAGATTCGACGACGCTTTGTATTCCATGTGCATGCGAGAAAACGTTGTTATGATGGTGGTCTGTCCCTGGAGAAACCCCGAGAAGGAAAGTAGCAGGGAAAAGCGGTCAGGTAGATCTGTAGGGAGATGAATTAAAGGGTCGCTTTGACGCACTGTTACAAGCGCAGAGAGAGAGAGAGAGAGAGAGAGAGAGAGAGAGAGAGAGAGAGTGAGAGAGAGAGAGAGGGAGGGGGGGAACGGAGACGAGTGTCTCTTTATTTTTATTAGCCATTTTCTGAAATAAAAACTGAAGGCACACAAGGCTTGCCAATACCATTAGCAAAGCGATTAGATTACACATTCAATTATATCGAAGCCGATAAGAGTGATAAATTACGCAATATTACAGCTGTAAAATTGGAAAAATATTTTCATGATTAAAACTAAGTCCAGACTCGCAATTACTTATATAATTCTGATAAGATAACCCTCTACAGCATTTTTGATCGTTATATTTTGAGCAAAAGGAACGATAATTGCAAACTGTCTTGTAAATCCGTATAAAATTAACTCTTCTTCTTCGGAAGAAGAGAGAAACAAAAGGAAGAACAGAAAAGAGAAACTAGAGGCAATATCGTGCTAGACGATATTCCACTAATAAATTGTCAAAGATATCAATTTTATAATTTCTTGTTTTTCGATTAATAAAAATTTATTTTATTTGTATCATTATAATTATTTATATCATTCACATATATTTTCAATAATTTGTACTTTTGTATATTTAATGTAATTGTATATTTAAACAAAAATGAAAAAAACTGAAATTTTCGTAGAACAATAGTGTTTTAATTAGACATCTAAGTTTAATTCTAAGAAGCCTCTCCATTTCATTTATTCGTGTAAATTATTAGACTGTGGATCACAATTTCATAAATATTACAAAGCTTTTATCAAATAAATATTGAACTCTGACACCATACTAGACTAAGAAATGAAGATTATAATTTAACAATTTTCGTTCTCGGCATGAACTCTACCTCACAAATACATATTAATGTAATATACTTTAATCTGAAAAAGAATTTTTAAATCTAAAAGAGAAGAAAAGTAATAGTTATACAAAAATTATTGCGTTTAATTGATAATACGATTTTAGGATCCTCTTATAACTGCTTGTCATAAATTAATATAATTAACTATTTTAATCACATACCAGTAACGACAAAGTTCAGAAAAGTTTTAACAGTTAAATCAAAGAAAACTGCAAATTCGAGAACCCCGTGAGATATGCATTATATAATGGTAGTCTCTGAAACACGTACGCACGTCAAAAGCAAATGTTTGCATCGAGAGAATAGGTAATAAGAGAAGCAGAAATATATAGTCACACAGAGGGATGAAATGGAAAAGAGAGATGACATCGATATTGCCATATTTGATCTAGAAACGAGGACGACGTTGAGGAAACAGGGTGCGACTATGGCATCGAATACAAATCACGGTCAAAGAAAGGCCAACAATAAAGAATCTTGCAATAACTCTATTAAATTCTACGAAGCAAAAAGCTCAAATATTGATATATCGAAAACTATCTGCAATATAATCACATTTTTCAATAAAAGTTGATAAATTATTACAAAAGAGAAAATGCTTTATAAAAACATTCTTCAAAATAGGAAAACATTTCTACAAATGTTCATTATTATTTACTATTAAGTACTTTTTCTATAAAGTTATTTCTACGGAAATTCAAAATGTTTAATTTATAAAATGTAGAAGAGAAATGAAAATGTCAAATTATTCTAATATTACTTTAGAGATATAATATTAAACCGTGAGTATTTAAACTAAACATTCAATAGTATGGCTGACTTATTATAGAGTCTTTTCCCTGATTTTGCTTGAAATATCTATATATATATATATATATATATATGTATATATATAAAATATATTTCTACAGTACTTTTCTTCATTTAATATTACTTCACATAATTAGATAAGATAAAGTTGAATTTACACGAATAGATCACATGTTATAAACAACATTCTGTGATTGGATTCGGTATTCCTGCGATCCTTTGAGTGACTAGAAACGCGGTTGGTCCCTTGTGTCTAGTTTCCGCTGGCATCCGGAAGTGATGGACATCTACCCTCCCATCCGTCTGGATGCTTGTCCACCTCTTCGATCTCATCTTCTCAGCCGCCGTCTTCACCAAATGTAAGGACATCGAAGTAATACATATTCGATGTTTCGATTTTCGACAAGATAAATCATGGAAATAAATTTCCTAAAATTATCATTTCGTAATTTTTTACAATAATAAACATAACAATCATATTTTTATAAATTTGAAATCTATAACATTTTTATTATATATATATTTTTTTTATGTAACAGTCTTTCTCTAAAAAATATTGCATCTAGTTTCAACGACTATGCAAAATTTTTCATTTATTATTAAAGCAATGCGTGAGGTAATAACATATACTTATGTAATTCTTGACAAATTTTTTTAATTCCACCGAAAGAGATGAAAGAAGACTTATTAACTCGACAATTAAAATTCCTCTAAAGCATCACGCAGCATTGTCGGTATACGGGATTGCGAGCAATTCATGGTTATACAAATGCTCGAAGCCATGTTACGCGAATGTGATGATCGGGGATGACTAGAGCTACAAAAGCTTCGGTCGCGGCTTTCAGATCGCGTTGCATAGTTCTGATGTCAATTTAGTCTGTTACAATGACTCAATCGGAACACAAACAATAACGACTCGGTTCGAAATCGAGTTGAATCGAACTAGATACATTTTGTATCGCTATCACTGAAACTCGCTTTATCACCATTGCCGCTTTTCTCTCCGATGACGTTTGTCGTTAAGATTATTAGTTAACTCGAATTTTAATTATAAGGAGCTGCGCACAATGAAAGGAATAGAGAACAGGGAACAGAGAATTTTAAGAATTTTAAGAATTTCAATTTATCAGAAACTGTGTATTCCACAATACATGATTTCTGATAGGTTGAAATTCTTCTTTCCTTAAGAGTTTCTTGTACACCTAATGCCTTCTTTTCTATATAATTATTTTTTATATTACTTTTTTTATATAAGAATTTCTTCTCCACCTGCTTTTTCTATATAATACTGTTTCTCAAATGATTTATAGAGTTATCGATAGTACGAGCCTACAATGTTAAATATGCTGTGCCACATCTTGCAGATTCTTGTAATCGTATCTTCAACCGAAACAGCAATCCTACGCGATAAAGATAAATGTGCATATACCACGTCAGCAACGGTATGAAATCAGGTAGCTGAGGAATTCGCAGTAATATCGAGGCGCTTGCAATCTACGGTCCGGTTATTCGCCAATCGATCTTCTTCCTTTAATCGGCTTCCTCAAGAACGTTAATTTCGCCGCTTGACACGAATTCCATAACTTCGTTCGTATCTAGACGCGTCTGAACTTTGACGGAGGTCCTTTTTTACACTTCGATCTAGTAACTCTTTAAACGAAATTAGAAGCAATGCAGCGAGATCATTAAACGACTTTAACAAACTGGCTACAAAATTATCTCCTAGCAACGATCATATTTGCGATTTGTGCGCGAAACATTGAATAAA
>Ga0157363_1002906_pt1 | contig 15274 bp, 8 predicted proteins | sample AttsexASBM1_FD_111477 | JGI IMG/M metagenome (GOLD analysis project Ga0157363, IMG submission 111477) | Fungus gardens microbial communities from leaf cutter ant in Ribeirão Preto, State of São Paulo, Brazil - Atta sexdens ASBM1 | ecosystem: Host-associated > Fungi > Mycelium > Unclassified ...
AATGTTACGGCTTTTGTGTATGTTTATTGTGTATTACAGAATATGTGCATTTTGCATAAATTCTGATGAGCCTTAAATAAAAGTCAATGAAATATCATTCTTTCATTAATTGCCTAATAAAAATGAATCTTTATGTTTAAATTAATATTTTTTAAGATATTTTCTAAATTTTTATTTTGATAATTTTATCGTTATTTTTTATATGATTTATTGATCATTTATTACTATTCTATACAATCAGAATTTATTCTAACTTTTGCTTTCCTATTTATTTTACAAAATAAATTTATATTTTTTTAATAAATTTATTTATAAAGTTTTATTATTAATTATACATACATTATACATAATATATGTATACTTATATGTATAATAAAAATAATTAGAAAGACTTATATTATCCGATAATGATTAAATATAAAAAATATTTATAATCATAATTATAATTCTCTTATATCTATTCACCTCCTTTCTACTACATGACTTTTTTTTAATATATATATAAAAAGGTATTTTTTATTAAAGGGAGTAATAGAAATTTATATTTCAAGATTTCTTTTTACGCCTGGAACGCTTAGAGATAGTTTCGCGACTATTTTAAAAATAGCGAATTCGATTGAACGCAATAGCGCATATTAAAGCTTGTTATACATTTATGTCCATATTCATAGTCAGACTTTATATTTAAGGCTTCTTTAAGTTCGTCTTTAGATGCTCAGTAAAATAATAAAATAATTCGTACAGTATCTGAAGACAAATTTAAGGAATCCTTAAAGGTCTGATTATAAAAATTGAAATATCTGTGTAAATAAAAGTAAATATCTGTGTAAATGGTTAATCTACGTAAAAATAAAATACAAATATTTTGAATCAAAATACAGATTTTATTTAACAGTATAATATAATGTATTCAAAATTTCATGATTTAATTTGTTTTTATATATTTATATTGAATATATTTTTTCGTCAATTTGTGTATGATGGCTTTTAAGTGCATCTAATCGAATTTATTATTACTTAAATATATATCAACAGAGCTATATAATACTTTAGCATATCCGTTAATTCTTATTTTTTCATTTCGAAGAGATCAAAGTAGGGTACAATAATTCTTGATTTTGAGATTAACAAGATTAACAGAATATACATATATCTCCTTCTTTATAGTAATAAATTTCACTTCAGGCTTCATCTTCACTTGTATGAGAAAAAGAACTTGAATTAAAGTAAATCCTTCCTCTAAATTTTTTGCTTGTTTCATCCTTTTTTGTTCTTTTGTAACCTGATATCTATTCTACAGCTTGTAGTTGTTTGATTATATCAGTAAAAATAGGTTATCAGATATTTGTTTTACTATATATACAATAAAATATTTAAATAAATCATTTTTGTTACAATATAAAGCATTTTTTTGCTCATTTGTTTTTTTCTTGATCGATTTTTAAAAGATTTTTTGGATTTTTCTATAATGATATATAAGATGCGTACGTATATATTTATTAGAATAGAAAGAATATATAAACGAATTAGAATTAATAATAATTTATTATTAAAGCATATTACAAGAATGTATAACAATTAATATTTACAATATACTCACTTGCCCTTTTCTTGTTTCTATTGCAGATTTCTATTTCTGCCAAAACAAAGTATCAGTTTTGAGTTGATCTTAATTTTAATATGTAATTATATATTTACATCTACAAACAATTGTTATGTTACACACTTATAGGTGTAAGTTCTAATGAATCACGCACCAATTCTGCAAAAACAATTTTCTTAAAGTATAAATCATATCTCTGTCTCGTAGCTAATAAATCAACAATGCAAATTAAAATCATACTAAAGTAACTCCCTATTAGTGTATCTTTGTATTTAAATAAAAGTGAAGAAAATTAATACAAATATAAACAAGAAAAAGTATTTTAATTTAATTAAATTATTAATGTATATGATACCAAAGATAATATTTTTAACTCTAATTTCTATTTTTTAACTATTAAAGTATAGTAACATTTTTTTTAAATAGTGAATCCACAAAATTTTAAGTTTATCCTTATAATGTGCCCTATATTGGAATGGAGAGCGTTGTCTTATAATTAAGATGTATGCACATTAAAATTGTAAATATAATTAAAATAATGATTTATGCAATATTAACTTAAATAATTAGCATACATCTATTATCCGTTTTACTAACTATAATATATATGTTAAAATGAATGAAATGTAGATATATAGGCACATTAATATACATTCCATACAGCACAGAAGATTGAAGCAATATTGCTGCAATGTTGCAATATTGCAGATTGCAATGTAACATTGCAGAGATGTAAATTAACAATATGCCTGCAAAATTCCAGTAACGTTGAAAACTATAATTTTTTAATTGTTATAATAATAATATAAAAATATAATTTTTTTTTATATTTATGTAGTACAGTAGTTCTTTTAGTTTAACAGCCGTTTTTATGATATAATAATTAATCCATTTTTATATTTAAATAAAAAATTTATTAATCTATTATTCGACGGCCATTTCATTAGCTAAATTTTATATTTATTTTAAATATGAAATCAAAAAATTTTGTATAATATTGAATTTGGATACAATTAATGTATCATTATCGGATAAGTAATTAAGCTGCTAAAAACGATTTATCGAAATATTAATTATGTGATCGATGATGTATTTGTATGCCTGATGTGAACGCAAGAATAAATCAGCGCCGGATCTTTATTGATAAATTTCACCGTCATTTTTTAATCGATTTCAATTGATTCGAAGTGGCTCCGAAGTAAACAAAATCACTGCGATTAATTTAATCCATGATTAACTTACCAAGCGACTGTATTATTATATTAATGTGGATAATATTTATAATTTGTTCGGGGCACATACATGCTTTATCTGAATAAATTTATCCTTCAAAATTAATACTACATTTATTGGAATATTTTATGGTTTTATCATAAAAAAATTGCTTTATAGAAAGCACATAAAAACTAGAAATGCGATTCGTAAAAAAATTAAAGTTAGTAAAATATATGTACAGAAAATAGTTTTTATTTTAGAGTTCTTCGTAAGAAATTTATTCAAATACATTACATTACAATATTACTGGAATATTTCGTTGCAATATAACAAAAAGTGAACATCTTAACGTTGGAATCTTGTAATGATTCAGCAATGTTTCGCAACCACCATGCAATATTGCAATATTTCAGTGAAATTATTCTGCAATGTTTCTGCAATCTTTCTGTGCTGTATAGAATATATTAAAAATATTTTCATAAAATATTAATATATTCAGATTAAAACAATAAGAAAAAAAATTAAAAATCAATATTGATTTCAAGCAGACAAAATTAAAGCAAACAATATATATTTAATAATTAATTCAGTGAAGTTTGCTTAAAAGACACACCAATGGGGACATCAATTACCTTATACATTCCAGAACATTCGCTTAACAGCACTTGTAAACATCATCTGCTCTTTTTTTTATATTTGATAAACAATAAAAATAGAATGATGAACGTGTAAAGCGAATGAATCTTTTATCTTTCATTTTCTTTCTCGCTTCATCATGCACCTGCACCTCAGTGAGAAATGAAATTGATATCGAATCGATGTCGATTCGACATCAAAATCATCAAATCGACGTCGATTCGATTTCACTATCATTACTCACTACATTTGGGTGATCTATAGTCGATTATGTTATCTTGAAATGAGATGAAAATTACAAAAGTGAACAAATTCACTAGAATATTCATAATTTAATTCGTCAATACCTAGTAATCACTTTTGTAATTTTCATCTCATTTCAAAACATACAATCGAGCCCCTGAGATAGTAATGCGGTTATATAAGAATATAAATATGTGAAAAAACTCCAGTTTATGAATGGAGAAAAATAAAATCATCCTGTATAGAATAGAGAGTATATCGAATAGAGAAAATAGAAGATCGCTCAAGAGATGCAGCAACAATAAGAATCTACGTATAGTGTAAGGAGTGTAAGGTGTGTACATACTTTCATGCATGCTCCAGGAAAAAGGTGTACACCGCAAACAGTGGCAATGGTTGTGATCACATGCAAGTGCAATCTTTGTACATTTGATAGTTTTACCGATGGCGGTGATGGCACGCAAAAGACGTAACGAGAGTGACATTACAATCGTCTCGGTATGACAAACAATTGCGAAAAATGGAGGATGACGTCGATATTTATGCGGATTTATCGAATTTCAATTTGACTCCCGAAAAAAAAGTAAGAATTACTAACGATAATATTAATTTTGGTTAGCGTAATTTCATTGCACGACTTGTATTGCACTTGCCTATAAAGATAAACAACCTCTGATTTTACAAAGATATAAACTTTATAAAGGATAAGTGTACAGTGATTTACACTCATTAAAGAATAAAATTGTGTCTCTCTCTAATTTTAACATGATAGATAATGTGCAAATATGTCAATATAACCTATAAAATATTTCCCGCGCGCGCCATAAAATTATATCTTTATGTTTTGCTGTTTTACACTTTTTGATTAAATTTTAAGTTTAACGTCCGTATTATAATCAGTTATATTTATTAAATGGATTATTTAGTAAATATCTCTTACATGACGAAAATTTTATTATATTAATGTATTTGTTATTCTTATTAAAATGAATATTTTAAAATAATGTTTTTATATTGTTTTATATTACAAACACAAAATATGAAAATTTAAATACAGCAAGATATATTAAAAATGCTGCTTGTATATATATTTAAACTTATATAGGGTATTATTTTTTATCAAATTAAGATAACCTTTAATACATAACATATGTTATATTAACGTTGCGATTGATATAATAATATATAATAAATTTATGTCATATAATAAATTTATGTTGGAAGAATTCTTTCATAAACTTATAAAAATAATCCAAAAATCTTTGGAATATGTAATTATTATAAAATTATTATAAAATACTGTTCAAATTGAATTCATTTTGACATAAAAGGTTAATTTCATACTTTATGTAGTTTGTAATGATAGATCTTGCAAAGTTTGATTTTAAAGATATTTGTAAAAATAATGCTAGGAAACTAAATTATATTTTTAGATTTTTATATAAATATAATTTAAAGAACTTTTATTTAAAAATTAAAGTATATATATATATATATATATTGCGTAGAATATTAAGAATATTAAGAATTGTTATCGTTATCATTGTTTTATGTCTGTACGACAATAATAATTTATTTAAAAAATGGTTTTTTATATGATATATACTGATATAATCTATCAAATAATAAGTTGATATTTTTAAATTGTTAAGGACCATGATTGTAACTGCAAGGAATTAAAAGAAGAGCTTAGTTCACTCATAAGCAAAAACGAAAATCTTCAAAGACATAACGCTAACTTAGAGAACAATTTGTCTTCCTTACTCAAAACTGCAAGAGCTGAAATTACACGGAAGGACAAGACAATAGATGATCTGAGGAAACGGTATGAATTATATAAACTGTTATATTGACACAAATCTGTTTCTAACATTACCAAAAATGTTTACAGGTTGGACGATGTAACCTTCAGAAGGAGCCGCAACTATAAATCTCGAGATTTTTCTATTCCTAGGTTACCATATCAACATAATGTAACTAAGAAGTATGACGATACTTCCTCAATACATTTACAAGAAAGTGAAACTGAAGAAATCGAATCTTATCAAATTCAATTCTGTCACGATAAATATAAAAATAAAAAACCACAGAATGAAGTTCATCGGATGCCTACAGTATTTGGGGAAAGATTGTATAAGAGAATTATAGAAGATAAAAAAGAAGAGGAAAAGCAGACAGAATTAATGAAGCTTGCTGCAGATATTAAAACAAAGGATATTTCTAAGGAAAATATTATTGAAACTGATAAGAAGGCTGTATCTTCATTTGGTACGAATAACAACGATAATGATTCTAATATCGGACGATGTTCTAGTTCAGGTAGATTAAAGATATATTTATTTTTTACATAATTATATGTAAGCTTACATAGAATCATAAAACAATTTTTAATTTTTATACATTTTTCTAATAGAAGAATTTTTTATATTAAACACTATTAAGTGAACATTTATTTTAAAATTTATATCATGCGTATTAAATATTTGTTACTACTTATCTGTAGCTTGAAGAAAGTGTATAAGAAGTTTGGAATATCTTATCTTAAAATATCTTAATCTGAGAATTTTTTAATATTTAGAATATCTTAAGTATATACAGACTTTATTTAAAGACAGTTGAATAATAAACTTGTTAGTTTAAACATTATAATTACATCAGAAAGTAATCTTGTTACAGAACCTTCGTACAGAAAAAATTTGATGAAAAGAACAAATGAAGAAGACAATACAAGTAGAAACAAGCGTATAAAAATTGAAAAAAATGAAGAGGGAACCATAAGCGAAGAAACGAATTACAATTATCTTACGCAGTATGATCTAACAAACAATTTTACGCAATATGATATAAAAGATAATCTCAAATTCGAAGATCGATTGGATGTAGCACATTCTTTTAAAAAGGAAGAAGTTTCATTCTGCGATGAACGTAGAGCTGCTTCAGAATACCGAGACACTAACGAGAATCAAAGTTGTACAAATGGATGGAGAAGCGAGACGAGAAGTAAATCAGCAAAAGATCATGACAGTTCCAGAAATAGTCGCGCTCATAGTTTACGAAATTTTCAAACAACTTCACACACAACTCGTGTCTCAGAAAGATTTAACAGTGGTTACAGAAAAAATGGGCACAGATATAGTCCGTCAAGAAGAAGAAGCTACTCTAGAAGCAGGAGTGATTACGAGAGTTCGAGCAGTCATCGTTTACGTGAAAAATCCAGTAGAACGTATAGAGAAACAAAGTATGATAATTATAAATATGATAGTCGATATAAATATGACAGATTAAAAAGGAACTATGAAAATGAAGAAAATGATAAGAAAACGAGATATAGGCATGAAAAATATGATGATCTAAGGGACAAATACAGATATTCATCGAGCGACACTGAAGACAAAGAAAGTAGCTCGTACAAGAATAAGAAGCATGAAAATCGCAAAACAGGAAAGGAAAAGGCAAACATTTTAAATGATAAAAAATTACACGAAAATGATAAAGCGGAAACTAATTTACGAGAGTCTTCTAGTCGAACAATTGTAAATAGCACAATGAATTCCAGTGCTGGTAAAAATATTGAACAACATAAAGTGAAAAATGAATCAGAAATTAAATTGAAGGATTTGTCAGAAGTGCCCATACATATCATAAAAAAAGACTTAGAACATGTTCTGGAAGAAGGCGAAATTTTAGATAGTCCTAAGAAGAAAAATAATTTTACAAAAATCTCCGCAGAGAATAGAAGGGAAGAAAATAATGTAAAAATTCCAGTTGATGATAAAAATAAAGATATGAATGCATTCATAGATAACAAATTAACATCGCTTCAAAATGATGCAAATGGTACAAAACAATTAGAAGCAGATATTAGTACAAAAAAAATTGAAGCAACATCACGTTTTATACAAGAAAATTCGAAAGATTGCAAAGAAATAATTCAATTAAATTTTTGTAAAAATGATGTAGTAGCTGATAAAATAAATAATTGTATAAAAGATAAATCTCTTAATAAAGATTTAATGGAGTCTACTGTTCAGAATATCGGAATAACTGAACAAGTGCGTGATAGTGATATTGACAGTAATGACAAAAATGATATTAATAAAAAATCGAAGGATTCTATTACTAAAGTAATTAAAATCAAAGAAATAATTGATTTTAATATTGATAGTGTTACTAAAATCAAAGAGATAGATGATTCTAGTATAGAAGCTTCTAAAAAGAAGGATATAAGCAATCCTAATATTGGAAGCATTATTGAAATCACAGAAATGAACAATTTTAATAATAGTATTCATAAAATTGATGATGAATTAAGAATTTCTACTACTGAAGTTACAAAAATAGAGGCTATGCTTAATTGTGATATTGAGGATAGAAATAAAAATCAAGCATCACTTGAAAAGGAGATTTTTCATCAAATGTCAAATAAAAGCGTCATCGAAACATGCCTCAACGATCATAATTATGTTCAGAATTCTTCTATCAATGTCTCTAATCTTGATATAATCCAAAAGCCATCTTTGAGATTAGAACGCAGTACAGCTATTTTAGATACAGCAACTTCGAAGGAAACGAAAGCGGAAGAAACAATCGATGTTCAATCGGTTGGTATTAAGAAGACAATATCTATAGTGAAGAATAAAAAGGACCAACAAAGCAGAGGAATATTAATTTCGCATCGTCGAAAAGCAGTGATACTGAGCGACAGTAACGCGTCTATGACCGTCCTGATGAATACAGTGAAAACGTCCTCTGTTACTAATAGTTGTAACAACAACGATTCTACTTTGAAACCGCGTGCCTGTAAAATATCGCGAATGACGAAAAGCAACTTGTAAATAATCATTGTACATTTCCTACACTTATAAGGAATATCAATAAAGCTCGATTTATAAACAAGAAATCAAGAATGGAAGTTGTACATTCAAAATGGTACGATATTTTTTAATTAGTTTCTTATTAACTTTAAACTTTTAAATATTATCTATAATCTTTTAAATATTATTTAAATATTATTTTTCTTTACGCATGTAAATGCATGGAAGATTAATTTAATTTAGGAAATAAAAAAACGAATCATAAAAGTGAAACAAATGTTCTTTATGGCGATGTCAAAGAATTGATAATTGGTGTAAATTTAGAATTGCTTTCTCAAATTTGTTGAGCGTCTGCTTGTAAAATAAAAATAATTTCGATCAAGTTCCAATTAATAAAAATCAACAATTTAATTGTTTCTAATCTAATTTCTTTTCACATACGAAAAAATTAATTTTTTCCATATTAACAGAATAAATTTTCCATATTAACAGAATAAATTTAGGCTTCTCATATGCTGCAATAAAAGATTTTTATCTCGTTATCTATTCAATCTTGCTCCTCTGTTTCTACTTTCGGATCAGTTTGCTTCTTTCTCATTTTTAATTTAATACATAATATTTGTCTTGCTATTTATTTTGTTCTTCGTACATTTTCAAATATATTTCTTACTTACAAACTTATTGATATATGTTAATATTTTCTTTAATTGCTAATTAAATAATATTATTTATTCTATATAATTCCATTAATCTTTGTACATTTATGTGTGAGTGTATGATCATCTTTGCTAGACTCTGACCAAAATTAAAACGAGTACTCATTACAGTTGTCAGTTTTGACTGAAACCTTATGCTTAGTTTTTCATAAATATTAATTTTAATATGTGTAATTATTGTTTCAATAATTAAATTATGATATTTATGAAGAAAAAGTATATTATATATGGACATATCTATATAAATGGCCTTTATAGAATTACTATTTTTTATAGAATTACTATTTTTAAATTTCGATTTCGGTTTCAGTTGAAATTGATATATAGTCGAATATTTCGGTTTAGTTTCGGCAAAAGTTTCGGTCGGATTCTAATTTAATTTTTGCATATTAATATAAATGATTTTTTATTATTATTATTATTATTATTATTATTATTATTGTCATTGTAATTATTTATTAAAGATATAGGCTTAGAAATAGCCTCATTGCTTCAGTAATTCTTGAAGTGCTGCTTTTTACTACGTTTATCTTTATATTATAGCATCTACACACTTCAATAAAATTATTATTAAATTATTATTAACGATACAGACATTATTTGACAAATTAATGAAAGAATATATCAATTGCCGAGTTAATTTTGTAGGTTGCATCTATGAACGCTATGTATTCGCCGATTCGATTTCGAGAAGGGAGAACTAAAATCTTATAGTCAGTTCGAGATGAGAGATAAATATAAAATTATAGAATATATATATATATATATATTAAAATAACTGTCGATGCCAGAAACAAAATCCTTTAATTTTACAATGACAATCAACGTCAATTTGGAAGTCGGTCGAAGTGGGCCCAAGCGAGCTAGGCATATTCTACATCGATTAACGCGGAAGAGAAGCGGCTGAGTATCGATCAGAAAATAGCCGGCGCAACGACGACGCCGATACGCGCGCGTCCGTTGACGTCACCAAGCCAGGGGTCGGGAGTGAAAGGAACATCCATGCGCCGCGCCACGCTTGGCAGTCGCAGAGGACGTCGGGATGATCCGCGCCATGGACATCATCGCCGTCGCCGTCGCCGCCGCCGTCGCCGTCGCGACCGCCCACTAACGCGCTTCTAACTCGCGACGCACGCGAGTATGTGCTCCTAAAGTGCCCCTCGCCGCCGATCCTCCGCTATCCGACGACGAGAACGAGATCCGCACTCAGTCGCGGCCGTCCACGTCGCGTTCGCTTCCGGTGATAATCGATCGGCGGCGTTTTCGCACGCAATCCACGATATCTCGGGTCATCAAGATGGGTTCTATAGTGCTCAAGTCGCTCTCGGTGCTTCTCGGTATATTCTTCGTTTTTGTCGGCACTATGAAGCTGACTTCGCACATCAGCAAGGACTTGCACAAGGACCTGGTGAGTTGTCCACGAGCAAAGAATCGATCCTCTTCTTTGCTTATGTGATATTTAACGGAACACTATCCTGCGATGTATTGTATACATCAGGAACGATAAATGGCGACGTTAGATTCAGTAAATGATCAAATTTAATCATTGTCAAACTTATCTGTCATTATAGTTGAAATATAATTATAATTAGGTTTAGCAATGAACGCGACTGACAAGTTCCGAGACGTGGAACTGATAAAGTTATTGTTCACTGGAGTGAAGTAGATTAATTTTAGTTTATTCTTTATCCTTTTCTTAGAATTAGAAAAAGATAAAAAGTGAGTTAAAGCAGGATTAAAGTTAATCTACACTCTTTAATGTTTTTATGTCAATTATTAAGTTAACAACATTGAGGTTGATGGATGATATACAAAAAATAATTTAAATTAGATACATTTATCTTATAATTACTAAATTACCGTCCTATAATTGCTAAATTTATGTTGGCTTATAATTATTAAATTATTTTATCATTTATAAATAATTGGCAACGATCATCGCACACAAACTTCCACTTCAAAAACTTCCGCAATTAACATTAACATTAACCGATAAGTTAATTTAAGATTTCCGCTTCCGCTTTAGATTTCAATAGTTATTCGTCCGATCTGTCAGTCGATTCATCTAAAAATTATGCCGCAAATGTTTTATTTTTTAAAACTGATTGATTAAATAATAATAAAAAGAAAATCGTTTCACCGCGTCAAACTGTCTAGCAGGCTGACAGACTGGACGCCATTTGTCACGCGATATATCATCCCTTCTCGTATTATTTTTATGTAATTTCATGAACGTCAATGTCGATGTCGGTGCCAAAGTGGATAGATACGTCGAGTGCGAGCCGCCTCGTGTATCCGTTCGCTCTGTCACAGCCTAGCTTTGTTACGTAACATTTATATACTTGAAGCTTGCTACCCTTGATTCTGTCGCTACATAATCGCGTACGCGCGCGCTTACGCAGACATTGCGTTTGACATTGCAAATCGGAGGCGTCCGTTTGCTCTTTTACCTCGAAAATCGTTCGACAACTTGCATCTTTCTACTACATGTCATCTCATCTACATTCGATATTAACATTTCTAGAGCCAATCGAGCTGCTCGATCCACTCCGGATTCAAAAATCGAGCTCGCAGAACTAATGCAGATTTTCGCGCCTAAATTAAATTCATAACCTTTATATATGATAATATATCCAACTGATTTGTTAACACATAACATTTATTTCTTTTAATACTTCTATTTTACAAATAGTGTATTTGAATTGTTATAATGTCTGAGTCTACAAACACTCAAATAAATGTTATTAAATAGGAATGATGTATATTATGTATAATATTTAACGAGGAAAGTAAATTTTTAATTCTTTTCCTCTTTATGAATTTGAAGTTACGTATTTGAAAACAAAGTATTTGCTAGTTAATTTCTCAAAGCTTATGTTGCATTTATAGACTGAAATAAAATCAAACTGTATTAATATATTAAAGACGCTAACAAATATAAATCAAATGATATAACTTACAAATTGCTGAAATTTATTTTGCAATGTAATATTTTCTTTTAAGAAAACACGCCTTGCATATGAGTCTGCTACATTCATGTGTAACGATCTATTTTTAATATATAAGACTATTATCAGTTTCTGTAAAGCGAAAAAAATTTTCTATTAATAGGGTTTTCTTTATTTATTCATAAAAATAAACAATTTCATTTTATAATCTAACCTTAAAGGACAGCTCTGTAGCATTCGGAATTAATTCTTGGCATTCGAATTACTCGAAGATCGTGATCAAGTCATCTGTTAGCTCGCATCTCAGATTTACATTGCCGAACGTATCTAACAATTTCCTTCAGTTTTCCCTTGCCCAGGATCGCCGCAAGCAGGCGTGCAGGTTGTGCTCAAAAATGCATTAACAAGAGAAACGCTAAATTAAATTTTAATCCTTCATCTGCAAACATATTTTTACTTTTTTAACTGCGATGGATTTTTGCTCAGCCCAATTTTTTTATTGTTCTAGATTTTCAAAAAATATCAAGATTATTTTTCAATATCTTTTCCGCAGACAAGATCCCTATTATCAAGATATTTTTAGAAAGGGAAATTGGGCTCCAGCCTTTATTTACAATGAAATTTGAAAATGAAATTTTACTTGTATAAAAAAAAAGCTTAGATTGCAAAAAAAAGTTAAAAATTTTTCAGTTTAATCAATCATATGTGCACGCTTCTATTAGATTTAATTTCTTCCAAAACTGTATATTAATTCAGAAAAACTAAAATCTAATCGCAAAATCTAGTCGGAACAGATAATTATTTATTTGCCGTTGCTATTAAAATTTTTCAATACATATGTACAAATATATATGTACAAAACCATTTTAAAGCACCCATTTTTGAAAAGAAATGTACGAAAAATGAAATATACAGGGCGTAATGATCTGCACGATTTCTCAGGTACTTCCGACAGTTAAAAAAAAGTTAAAAGATGAATATTCATCTGTTTTATATAGGCTGTAACATGCGATAAAAGAATGAGAAAAAAAATTTTTTTTCATAAGAAAATCAAAGTCATTTAAAATTTTTTAAATAATACCATACAATTTTTTCCCATAATATTATAGGAGTCTTCAAGACAAATTCAAATCACTATCGAAATGTCACTTTTATTGATAATGTTTTTTTTTTATTTTATTCATACTTAATATCAAATTTTTAATATTATTTGTAATAATATCTCTGACTAGATACAAAACATACATACATACGTGTATTTATTTAATAAAGTATGCAATAAAATCAATAAAACATCAATAAAAATGACATTTCGACAGTGATTTGAAGACTTCTAGAATATTATAGAAAAAAATTGTATGATACTATTTAAACTATTTAAAAAATTTAAGATGACTTTGATTTCCTTATGAAAACAAATTTTTTTTAATTTTTTATCGCATGTTTTAGCGTATATAAAATAGATGAATACTCACCCTTCAATCTTTTTTTTAACTGTCAGAAATATCTAAAAAATCGTGCGGACTGTTACGCTGAACACTGTATATGTTATTTATATTGTATTTCCCTATTTTTTCGTATATATTTTTTTTTAAGAAATGGATATGGACTTAGAATACCGATTATTTTTCTAGAATGTAAAAAATCAAAACTTTATTAATTTCAATAGTTACACAATTTTTACGTTTCACATTTTCGTTCTAAGAAAAAGTAACATGATCAAATTGCGCCTTGTCTAAAAAAGATATTTAAAAACTTATTTAAAAGATTAGTAGTAAATAAAGTAAAGAAAAATTAGTAGGAGCGGCAAAATCTCCTTTAAAGCACAAAGGCGCTTTATGTATTAACGGCGTTCCTGCTCTTGTCAGCTAAAGCTCTCAGTGTCCGTTTCCCACGATGGTCAATTTCCGAATTGTTAACGCTCCAGAGATGAAAAACTCGACAACAAATACGGACGACACGGTTCACATAGCGCTACGTTTATCGGGTTAACGTTTGGGCGCACAGTGGCCTCTTCTTCGGAAAAATGTGATGAAAGGCACAATTGATCGATCCAACAAATTATTAACCGATGTTCCACAGGTTGATACACATCGAACAGTTTCCGGCTGTATGATGTTACATTGCTGCTGATTATTTTTTCAAAACAGTCAAACAACATAATTTTACAAAAAATAGAATATCAATCTTAAAAAAAGACATAAAGAACATTTAGCAACGCTCTAGCAATGAATTAATATGAATTAAAGAGTAAAATAGTAATTTTTTAAACAATTTCTTTTTTAAATAGATTATTTTCAGACATTTAGACCTGTATACGTATAAAATGATTTTTAGACATATCTTTATACAGAAAAGAAGAGTAATTGCGCCAATTATTATAGAATAGACAGTGTATCTGCGATTGTACGTCCAATGAAATAGGAATTTTTTAATTATACAGTTATTATTATATTATTTATACTTCTGATATTCTTTCCAATTTCATCCAGGTGTCTAGAAAAAAATTAATATCAAAAATAAATAGTATTATTACTATTGTTAAGTTAAAAACTATTTTATTATTTACATTCTACAAACTAAAATTATATCTAATGACAAAATGTCAATAAAAATGATAAAAAATTTAAATGATTGAAAATATCAATAAAAGTCAGTTTGGAACAAATAACACAAACACCAATGAAACATGAACAATAACAATATTTTCAATATTTTTTTTTTTATTTTTTCGAATTTATTTTCTACAACCTTCTACTGGTATAATTTGACATTAATTCTCTTGTAATCTTTATTTGAAATAGCCAAAGAAAAAGAGGATCGTTGCGAATGCAAGGTAGTGGTGCCAAATAGTATCAAGATCTTCAAAGCACTCTTCTACAAATTATGTTTCTTGAACTTTGTGCTTCTCTTGGAAAATAGCAAACTAATTTTTATAATTCATTAAAAATTTTTTAAAAAATACAACTAGAGATGTGTTCATTTAATTATTTAAAAATTATCATACAAAATTACGAACAATCAAAATTAAATGAAAAAACTAACTCTTTTTAAATCATAATTAAAATTCAGATGTAGTTTATGTAAAAAACACATCGA
>Ga0157363_1002907_pt1 | contig 15274 bp, 10 predicted proteins | sample AttsexASBM1_FD_111477 | JGI IMG/M metagenome (GOLD analysis project Ga0157363, IMG submission 111477) | Fungus gardens microbial communities from leaf cutter ant in Ribeirão Preto, State of São Paulo, Brazil - Atta sexdens ASBM1 | ecosystem: Host-associated > Fungi > Mycelium > Unclassified ...
TAGAATAAGGGGCTCTAACAAGCTCTAATCAGTAGCAAGAGCAAGCTACCTTAGCACAAGCACTAAGTAAGCCCTAAAGGCCATAATAATAAGGTAAGCTTCATAGCTCCAACCTAGACAAGGGGCAAGCCAAAACCAGCTGAAGGAAGGGCTTCATAGCCTTACCTTATTATTAGAGAAAGGGGAGCTTATTATTTTTTTATTATATTATTCTAATACTCAATAAAATAACTAGGGTTCCAAACCTTATTTAGTTAGAAACTAGATTAATCTAGTTTCTAACTAAATAAGCGTTTGGGGGGGGGCTGGGAATCGCAAGAATTGATAAGTCCTTATCATTGAATGGGGTGGGAAAGACAGGTTCGGAAATGGCCGGATTAGCAGGAGGAAGGGCGGCCCCACCCTGAAACAAAGGTGTACGTACATAAAAAAAAGCTGGTTATGGCCTTTACTTGATAGGGCTCCTTCCCATCTATCTTGACCGGGAAGAGAGAGGAGGCCCTTGCGGAAGCCCTGCCCGCCTTTCTCTATCTCTATTTTGAGGGATCCCTCATATTTAGGATTCCAGGCTTCCCGGACTCGTAACAGACGGCTAGAAACAAGAAGAGAAGAGGGTCAGTAGTCTCTGCCGTTGCAGGTCCTTATCCTTCCGCGGAGACGGCCCTCTTTTTTTTTTGTTTTGTTTGTTCACCGCGGCACGAAATCATGAAGAAGCTGGAATAACTCAGAAAGAGAGTGGCGCCTAGCCGTTGAGAGTGTCTGTTGTCTTTGTAGAGGAACAGTACGATCTTGGACTGGCCCCCTTCGCATGACCTAGAAAAAAAAAGAAGTCCGTGCTACTATAAGGCCTCTAAACCCCTCCCTCAGGACACTGTTGCGTTGCCCATGGGGACGGGGTAGCCCCGACTTCCATAGGTCCTTGGTTCGACCTCCTAATGAGAATTGAGGTCCTTGCGCGGGCGTCTCATCCCTAAGACTTGCTTGCTCTGTATGGAGTGCCCCGTGGTTCCTCGAGTGCCAGCCGCAGAGAGGAATGCCATCAACTAGGGCGCTATTGGCCACTAACCACTCGCTCGCCGGCCGCTCGGGCTCCGCGTTTCAAGTTCGTTATCCTAACCGTCTCCTCTGCTCCACCGGGAGCCTGGCCCCTTCTTCTATCTTATCTACTCTACTGCCTTGCTCCTCGGCTCCCTACAGCTCCAGCCGCTCGCTGTAATAGCTTGCTTTTCGGGTGGCTCGCACCCCGGGTGGTGCGGCTGAGCCAGAGTGGGCTCAGCAGTCGGCCTATGTTTCCGGGCGCACGCGTAAAGGCATGATTAGTTCCACAAATCTCACTGCACTGACCATAGTAAACCCCTTCTCGTTGTACCGAAATAGAGATCTGATTTAAACGACCAGGTACAGCATCACATTTGACACCTAAGGAAGGTACAGCCCAACTATGAGGTACATCAGCAGGTGTTACAATAATACGTAGATGAGTTTTGGCTGGTACAACCACTCTATTGTCCACTTCTAATAAACGTGATTGACCCAATTCTAGATCATCTTCTGGAATCGTATAACTGTCAAAAGTGAGTGACTGTTCATCGGAACAGTTATAGTCTGAATACTCATAAGTCCGATACCATTGATGTCCAATAGCTTTGATAGTAATGGCTGGATCTACTACTACCTCGTCCATTGAGTATAACAGAGCAAATGATGGTATAGCAATGAACATCGGGATGATACTAGGAAATATGGTCCGAAGAATCTCGATAGTAGTTCCATGAACAATCCTTTGCGGGATTGGATTTTTTTGATAGTGGAAATGCCATAAAGCGCGAACCAAGATCCGTGATACGAAAACCAAAATAAGAATGAGGAAGAAAAAGATATCGTGATGTAAGTCTATTATTCCTTGCATCATAGGTGTTGCTGCGTCTTGAAATCCTAATTGCCATGGTTCCGCTGCATCACAAGGAGCAATCGTGAGGAATTTATTTAGAACAATAACAATCATTTGCTTTGGTTCATTATTTGACTGCTCTGCTCCCCCCCAAAAAAAAAGGAGAGACTTTCTTTTTTTTGCTTGCTCTCCAAATTCAGGAAGACGGAAATCGCCGGTTGGGTTTACCAACCAAGAAAGGCATGGGAGTCGAAAGGCATTCCTGGGACATTTTTAAGTAAAGACTGACTACAATTAAATCACTGCACACTGTCTATATATCTGTTTCCATCCAATCAAAGACAGTTCAATTCGATCTTAGCCGATCTCAGGTTGACCGTCTCTCCGGCTCCCTTTCGGTGCACTATTGGAGAGCTCTTTTGGCCCGCCGCTTTCTCAATCGAAAAATGAAACTGTCAAGATTAGCCTACTGCGATTCTTATCTATGTAATTTCCTGATTGATTTTCGTTGAAGTGTAGTGCAACTATCTGAGGTTTTTCTCTTCCTCTATCTCTATAAATTCATTCCTTAAGTTAAGGCAGATAGGATTTTTTTTTTCACTAAATATATATATAATAAAGTTATTACGCCAAAGGCAACTGATTCAACAACAGCTATCACATCACAGCTACCTCCTCTAACTAATCCACTTCTACATGAACTATGAACCATCTGCTCCTATTCCGCTTCTATACTATCTAAGATAATATCTCTTTCTTCTTAATTTTCTTCCTATTCTTTTTAACCCCCTGAACTGCCTTTAGAGAAGATTCCACCAGAACAGGAAAGTCAGAAGTCGATGGTTAAGGTTCCTGTCCCACTTCCCTGGCTAGCTTTAGTAGCTTGTGTACTAGCCTCTTCTATACCAACTGATTCAATATCAACTGTCAGCCCTTTCTCTTTTATTACTTTCAAAAATTTCGAAAAAGAGTCTAGTCAGCTCGTCTCTGTCTTGAGGCCAATAACCAGTGACTCTTTTGTTAACCACATGTAGAATATCTTGTGTAGTCGGGTAGGCTAACTAGAATCTATCTTTCCTTTAGTGTGTAACCGATTTATATATGTTAAGCTCCCCTTTTTTTCTCTCCTTTGCTTTTCTTTTGCCCCTCTTAAAAGTAAAGCTGCTTCTTAGAGTTGGCTTTTGCAATTGCAATCTGTCTCTGTCTGGCTCCTCGCTTTGAACTCAAATAAGACCTTCTTTTGGTCGAGTGACTTCGTTCCTGGTCTTCCTATTCCCTTCGCTTCCCCAGCCGCTGCCTCTAAGGCCCAAGTACTTTTTTTGTTTGATCAAATGATTGATTTAGATTTGAAATTCCTCTTTACCAAGGGAAGAGAGCGTGGATCAGGTGTCCTCTTGGATGTTCCAAACCATGGACTTCCAGCATTTGCTTCAGACAGAAAGTTTGGGACTCAAAGTGTGCCCTCATGAGGCAGGGAAAAACTTCAAAATGTGTCTTTTACGTAACTTGGATAGCTGAGTGGTCAATCCTGCACCAATCGTTGATGAGTTGTCTCGCTCGAAAGCTATAACCTGCCCCCCGAACTCGGTATCCATTCTGCCTGATGTTTCACTCCTCCGAAAGGCTATTGAAACAAGTCCTGATCCGAGACTTCTCTTAAGGGAAAACCTTAAAAACTGATTTCGAGCAGGGTCGTCTGCTGGCGTATTCATTCTTTTTCTTTATTATATTATGGCGCTTCCAAGTTGATGTTTTTTTTTTAGCACGCGTGCCTCCGTCCCCAAAAAAGTTTGATATTCCGTACATTTTGTCGTGGGTGCTACTAGAAATTCTTGTTATTCGACCGATTGATTCCCCGGTTGATTGATTTGCATTTCCTTATGTAAAGTGGCCTCTGCCTGACTCGAGCCAACTAGGATCATAAGGTTAAGATTAAGATAGGGCTAGGCTTTCTCTCATGGACCTTTTTATATTATATTACGATATACGACCGTTCGCCTTTTCATCACTTTGGCCTGGAGCCAGTGTAGGGTGTAGGCTTGCTTCGCATAGGCTCGGGTCGGTGGTAACTAAATATAGAGAAAATCCTTAGGTTGACCAAGGATAGGAAATCTACTCTATCTACTGATGCGGGAAAGGTTGTTGAGAAGGGGACATGTGATCAATTTGTTCTCCTTTCTAACCGATCCATTGCGTGTCACGTCGCCCTATCCATAGAGGAAGAAGGCGTATGCTCAAGTCTAAAATCTTTCCTACCAATCGTATAGTCAAGCTTGAGTGCCTCCCTTTTTTGATGATCTTGTCACTTCTCTTAAACTATAGCTTCAAGCTACTATTGATGCAGGAACAAACCACTAGAAAAAGGTATCTCTACGCGTAAGAATGAATATATGATTAATTCAAATACATTAACCCGGCAAGAGTTGACCATGCAGGGGAAGTGACTAATGAGCGAGGTACCTTAGCTTATGCCAGGTTGAAACCTTCCTTTAATAAGTCCCCCAAAAAAGCAAAAGAAGAAAGAAAAGAATTTCCTAGTTCTTTGACCCAATACCTGCTGAATGGGAATTGTTTGACGACTTGATGAAGATGTGCTTGTGGTCGAAATTCTTCCACCATGGAAGATGTACTTTGATGGTGCTGCTCATCAAGATGGAGCTGGAGTCCTCTTTCTTACTTCTGAAGGAGAAGTGCTGCCGCACTCCTTCACCTTGTCGAAACCTTGTTCCAATAATCTCGCAGAGTACCAAGCCCTCATACTTGACTTGAGATGGCTGTGGATTTGAAAGAGTTGCAACTCTTATGGAGATTTTGAATTGGTGATCAATCAACTCCTTGGTAATTATTCAGTTAAAAAGCCTGACCTGAATTGATTCCATACTATAATTACGCAAACAAAAAGGCTTATTGGGTGGCTTGGTGATGTGACCATAGAGCATGTCCCAAGAAAAAAAATAGACAAGCAGATGCCCTTGCAAGACGCTCAAGATCTATAGCTGCTTGGCTTGGTTGGAATGCTTGCCTTGGGGCAGAAAGGCCAGGCTTTGAAAATAGTTACTCTAGCCTACGTCGAGCAAGAGTTTGCTTCCTTTCCCTAGCAGGGTCAGAATTTACCTACATCCGCTCTCTAACTCGTCTTTCTTTTGCTCCATTCCCGAGCTCCTCGATCAATAGGTCCGGTCGAGGAGCCGTGATCTTCTTCTCTTTCCTTTAGTAGGAATAGACAAGTCTCACTCTTGCCCTTAATAGGAATCCAAAAGCGGAGATCAGCCTACCTATCTAATGATATCGGCCTAACTCAGATAGTGGAACTCCCCTTCTTCCTTCTCGCCTTGGTAGCATCCTCCTTCTCATCTAAAGAGGCTTCCTTCCATTATGAGCACCACTTTACCATAAACCGGAAAAGCCGCCCGGTCCACCATCAAGCTCAGCTCTGTCGAAAAGGGCGGTTCACCTACGTAGTAGAATATGTAGCAGTTCCCCTTCTCTTCTGTCAGCTGAGTCAAGCTTTGAAACAGAATCGATTTCATAGGAAGACATGCGCCAATCCAGTGCTTTTCGAACGGTTCAGAATCAAGGCGGGGCTCTCAATCTAAAGATTGGAAGAGTAGCGCAGCTAGATTAGAATGCGTACTCCTCTATTGTTTGCTGTTCATCACGGGGATTTCACAGAAGGGAAAGGGTATCTCGAGTGGGTCAGCCGCTGATTATCTAAGCGCAGACGGGACTCTTGATGAAATCTCAAAGCGGTCGGTCGAGACTCTTTCTTAGCTTAGTTCCATGTGCCTTTGTCTTCGTTCAGTTTTGTGGGTCAATGTGATAAGCATTCCAATCAGCCCTTTCACGAAATTCTAATAGGAACAAGCTCGAGGTCCAATCCATGCTCTAAGAAGCTGCCTTTGACGCCCTTTCATTCTGTTCCAATAGATAGCTTACCCGGCGCCCGTCAACAACTGTCCTGTTCTGAATGCCGCTTGAAAACATTTGCCTCTTCTCCTTGGCTTAGTTCTTCCTGCCATGCCAATGCGATCAGCCAATTGGACGGGGTTTAATGAAAGTTGCACCCTTTCGGTGTCTCGTATGATATGCCATACCGGGGCAAGGGACGATTGGGAATGTCTCGTATTAGCTAAAACAGACTCACAAGCTTTAATCCATTTCAAATAAAGAGTTCTAACTTCGTTCCTATGGCTTTGAAAGAGGCATCAAAGACCCCTTCTCCATCAACCCATAAGGGGGTGGTGCTTTCCATTCAACTCCGAAAAAAAAGAAAGATGGATGGTACTCATCAAAGCGAACGTTTCATTCATGCTATCCAAGGAAAGAAAGAATGGAGTGGGTTTCTCTGGAATCACGTATTAAGAATGGAGTTGATTCACTGCGTTTACTCAATGGATACCTACTATATCTCTACAATTCATTAATGGATCATCGGTTTTGTACCTGCCCCTATTAGATATCGCTTTCACGAGCTTGACTCAATCAATATTCGCTTTTTTACTATGATTACACGTGCAATCCATCTCTGATCATTGAATTTCTTATCATTGGGCTGTTTTGTCCCACACGAGGAGGCTCAGCCTTTTCTTTTTCACTCCACCATCGTCCTTACTTCTCTTCTATTTTAATAGTTTCCGTTTTGAGCTTAGATTGAAGAAAGGCCCTGTCTTCCAAGAAGTCTTTCTTTCGTACTCCCTTCTTTTTCTCCCGAGGCATATTCAACAGCGGATTCATGACAATGACTGAGATGATCGCCCTAGCTTAAGAGGTGATTGAAGGTTGATGCATGGAGGGCTGCTGTCCTAACGGCTCATGGAATGATTTCTGGAGCTGACTTAGAGTGACTTTTTTCTTTCCCTGGAATGATGTCTTATTGAAGGATAGATCAACCTTTCATGGGCTTCACGCTTAAGGATGGCTGTTTTCCATGGCTGTTGACTGAGATCTCGCCCCATCGCCTTCCTAGACTATAAAGCAGCCTTCCTCGATCAATATCTAACATAACTTGCCTGACTCAATCCATAGATATAGCACTAGCTAGTAAAAGAGGAATCCATCAATCACGCACGATCCAGTAAATAGAGTACGAGAGTTGCTCACACCCGGCTGTCTCTGTCCAAAGCTATTGAATTGAATCAATCTCCAATTTCTGCTCTTTCAAATCGCTCTGTCCAGGTTGGGATTTTGTCTGTCCACCAACTCCATTCCTCAGCAAAGCAAGCCAATCAGCGCGGGAAAGCCATAAAGGAGAGGGGTATACTCCAGTAATTTCGGTTAGTTACTTTCTTTCTTGCCTTTCGTCTAAGTAGCTCACCAGTAGAGAGAAACTACAATAGTAAATAGCTCACTTCAGGAAGCGAGCAACCCTATTTCCTGCTACAGGATCGACCCATAGCTCAAAAAATATGGATTCTACGGCCGCGAGGAAACAGCTTTTCAAACTTATTAAGGGTCGGGGTACATGATAGGAAACCGCGTTTTAAGCAACGATCATGCCAATTAAATTAGTTTTGTTTTAGTCCTGATCAATACATTAGTTGTTTGCCCACCCGGAAAGGAGAAAATGGCACGATAGAATTCCGGTTAGGCTGTTGTCGGCGCTGTGGGACCTTTGTTTGATAGTCCCAGGTATTATTCCCCCCCTTTCTCTTCTAGAGCGAGATGGGAGATGGTAGCCACCAGGAAGTAGGTGGGGAGGGAAATGAAGAAGTAAGTACATGCAGGAGGTATGTAACCAAAAAAAGGAGAGATTTAGTAGGAAAGTGGAGTATCCTTTGCGGCTTTCGCCGAGACTGTGTTAAGCACATTCGTTGATTCCTTCTGGCCGGCCCTTATTATCCTCCGTCTAACGGTAAGGCAGAACTGAAAAATTTTAGTAAGTGCTTTAAGCTCTTTTCGTACACTCAGAGTCTTCCCTTCTCTCTTCTTCTATAGTGCACCTTTCTATTCTAGTACACCGCCGATAGACTTTTGCTCCTCAACAAGGAGGGTTTCGGATGAACTTCTTGCAGTCAACCAGTTTCCTAAGGAGACTTTGTGACTACTATGTCTCACCAGCCCCATGTAAACCACTTTCGGGCGGGGAAAGCCCACTTGACGGAAGCTCTGGGACAGGACCCTTGATAAATCAAAGTCAACCAAAGCACCTACTCGAGCGGAGAGACAAAGACGGTTCTCTACGGAATCAAAGCCTGAAGTACAGAGACGCGGAGATTCTTTCTCAAATTATATATTCTATTAGATAATTCCATATTATATAATTCCAACGCAAGTTCATCCTCTAGAATCACATCGGAGGAAGGCAGTTCTTATCAATGGAGCAGTCTACCGCCCCTAAATTACCGAATAAGACTGTGGGGATAAATCGTCCTTTTTGCTCCAACACCCTTTCCATTTTTCTAGCTAGAGTCAGGATGGGGTGGCTAAAGGCAATCTTATAAGACCGATCTCTATCCTATCAAATTCCCCCTAAACAGAGAAGAGCAGAAAAAAAGCAAATCCGCTGTCTTATAGGCCCGGGAACGACATTCTTTTCGATCTTGTTTGGTGTGTGGGTGGGTAAGACAAGGAAATGCATTTGATCAGCATTCTTCTAGGCGCTGTGTTGTAAAGACATTCTTTTCGAACTCTAGTAGCTCATGATCCGGTCTCAGTAGGTTCCGGGCAAACCGTAGTCATGGGGGTCCTTCCAGTGATTTCTTTCAGTGGTCGCATCCGCGGTGAAGAAAGAAGGTAATCTTTCCCCTTTATTAGGTTGGGGCGCTTTCTACTAGGATAGGTTAAACTACCAGCTTCTGCCTATAGTCTCGTCCGTGCTTTTACTCGGATAGGGCCTATTTGATTACATTCCTTTCTTCTTCTGGGGTGAACTTGTTCCATTGCCCGATTCAAGGAATGGTTCTGTCTCGTGGAATGGTTTCAGGGTTGTCCACCCCCTTTCTCTTCTAGAGCGAGCTAGGAGAGAATTCGTCTATCTAAATGCCAGTCAACTTCTTTTCTCCTTAGGCCGGGGCTGTTAGTCTATTTCCCCTTTATTGAGACATTGAGATGTGATCCAAGTACCACAACACCGTCTTTGGGGCATAAAGTGGATTTCCCTTCTCTTTCCCTTGTCAAATAAGGAGATGTGATCAAAGGACCAAAAACCCATATTGGCTGTTAGACTCGTTCTTCTTGAGTTAATGTGCTTCCTATCGTTTGTCTGCTTGAAACCTGGCATTGAGTGTGCACCTTGGGAATACTTGAGTTTGGAGAACTTCTCCTTTCTATGGGAAAGGTTTCCAATACGGATTCTGCCGTTGTCCAGCTTAAAAGCAGATGATGATCCCTAATCAATAAGCGCCAGATACTTCTCGAAGTTGGATCTACGGTTGGGCTACTACCAAGTGCGTATCGCGGAAGGAGACGAGCCAAAGACGACCTGTGTGACAAGCAAGCAACCTTACTAATGAAGGGGCATTGGTGAGTCCAAAAGGCATAACCAAATCCAATGCCCCTGCCACGTTCGTTCTGCACCCTCCACAATGAGCTATTCCACCCGTACTTAGACGACAGGTCGTATACTTTGATCGTGGGCTATAGCTATCCGTTAAACGAACACGTTAGCCACCTCCGGACCGTAAGGTATTAAGGAAGAATCACCTCTATGTAAAGAAAGATAAATGCTCCTTTGGACAGACGGAGATCCTATTCTTACTAATGAGGGGGGGCATTGGATGGGCATCAGAGCCATCGAGGAGTGGCAAGCACCTACCAAGGTGAGTGAGCTAAGATCATTTTTAGGGCTCGTGAACTATTACCGAAGATTCATCGTAAGTTACTCGAAGAGGGCTGCTCAACTCTAAAATCTCCTAAAGAAGGACGTACGGACCGATCATGGCACTGCACTGATCGGAAGAGTGTCAAAGAGCTTTTGAGGACCTAAAGCAGGCAGTGATTGATGACCCCGTATTGCAGTTGCCAGATTACACTAAGCCATTTGAAGTACACACGGATGCGTCAGACTATGCCATAGGCGGTGTGCTAGTATAATAAGGTAAGTAGCATATGAGATCCGAAAGCTCAATGAGACCGAAAGGCGTGGTCCAAGAGAAGGAGATGACAGCAATAGTGCACTACTTGAGAACGTGGAGGCGGGTCACGATTTGTGGTCAAGACGGATAATGTGGCGACGAGTTACTTCCTTACCCAGAAGAAACTCACGCCAAAACAGGGACGATGGCAAGCAAGACAAACTTGCCAAGTTTGATTGATATGGTGCTAGAGTATAAGCTTGGACGAACCAACCAGGTCGCGGATGCCTTAAGTAGGAAGACAGAGCTGGCGGCATTTAAGTGTGAGGCAGTGGCAGCCACCAGCAGGGTCACGAGTACTCTAACGCATCGTATTCGAGATGGGCTTTCAAAAGGAATAAGCCCGCGAGGACCAGATTTGATAAAAAGAAAACGGCACTCACTAGACAGAAGGTGCTTAGTGATTCTGCCAGGAAAAAACCTATCGAACAATTTCCCGTAATATACATGCAAAATTAAATTTTTAGTTCAGTTTCCGTTTCGGAAAAAAACGAAAAATAAACTAGGGACGCGCCCGCGAAAAGGAAGTTTATGTGCATTAGTATCTAATTTAGACCATGATGGTTCAAAATCCTCAGATTCAAAAAAGCGATACCAAATAAAGGTAGCAAAAAAAAGAGGGGTTCCCGAATAGATCCTTCTCTATATCTATATTCTTTCTTAAAACAAAATTGGAAGAATATATAAAAGAGTCTTATAAATATCAACTCCGTCACCAGACCGAATCCCCATTCACCCATTATCTGATGAAAGAAGATTCGGCAGAGTAGCACCAAAAGGAACAAGAAATCCAAGAAAAAATCAGAATTTAGGAATAAAAAAAGAACAAAAAATGCCAGTTTTTAGCTCGATACTGGGAAGAAAGGCGTAATGGTACCTCTGAAATTGATGCGATGGTCACTCCCTAAGCTTAGCGCGCGGAAGAGCGTACTCTAACCAACCCGAGGTCAAACCTTGACCAAGAATCTGGAAAAAGAATTGCGTTCACCGGCTTTCCACTCGAGATAGGGCACAGGAAGCCAATCTAATCTCTTTCTTTGTCGGAAAGACATCCGGGTGGTCGAAGATCAGTGACTGCTTCCTTTGCTGATCAGCGATCATGCCCCCTTATTCTAGCGGAGGAACAGCTTCACATCGGATTAATTCCCTAGCTAATCCGCTTTCAAGCCTCTTCCTTGGTCTCTTCTAGATCAAATGACTTTTGAGGAAGCCTACCTTCCCCCCCTTCTGCCGATCCTGCTTGACTTTCTTACTGCGCCGCTTTAATAGAATGCCAATGCTTTTCACAGACGGAGAAAGCCCTCTTTCTTTTAGAGATGCTGGTATTCGTAAGTCAGCCGGCTACTAGTCAAGGTCTTCGCTTTGAAAGAGATTTGCCATTCAATTGATTACAGCTAATATCATAAGAAAGAGAAGAACTCATTCTGCATTGCATTGAATCCTTCGTGCGGGCTCTGGTTCCCCGTAGCCACCGTGGACCCTCTCTCGGTTAGGGCCGACCACCTACTCACTCACTCGCTCTCCTTTCTCCTTGCCGCGATTCCCCTGAAGCAAGGTTCTAATTGCGTAAGAAGTGAACAAGTCACTTTCTACCCCTTGTTTCCTTTTGCTTTTGATAGTGGGTAGTGATTGGAGTAGCAAACCAGGAAGGTTTTTCTAATTGAATGCATGGGTTATCCGGCGAGAGTGTGGTGGTGTGTGGTGAGTCTTCTTATCTAGATGTCTTCAGTTTGAGGTCTTTTCCGCGGCATGGTGGCTCAATGCGCTAACGAGATTCACAAGGCGCCTCCCGCAGGCGGATCGTATTTCATTTTTAGAGCGAAACTCTTTTCGCAGTTCGGTGTCCCGCTTACTTTCTTGGGCTTCTGGGTGCTGTCGCCTCCTCCACTATAGGAGGTACCCCGGATAAGCTACTGAAGCCGCTACTCGTGCTTTCATTATGGATTAACTAGCACGAGTGCTAAAGAATCTGCCGCTAGCTCTACTAATGATGCTATAGGTTACAGCTTTAGTACGATATGCCGCTATCCCTATCTAGTCTAGTAAGGGCTTTTATCTCCCTTCTGATCTTTTTTTCCCAGTTTGGTAAAGAAAAGTGTGCTTTTTCCATCTCTTGCTTAGCTTGGGTCTGCGCTTAATGGCTGGCTCTCCTCAGTACCAAATGCTTAAGGTGGATAGTCTTTGCGAGCAAGGCCCTCTGTTGTAAAGGGGTTTCAAATCAACGGTCAGTTGTCTATCGCTCTGGCGCATCGAGGCTTCTCAACGCAGCTAAGCTACTTACGACTGGTCGTTACTCTACATCGCAGCGCAGATCTCCGGTCCTAGGCTATCAATTCTGGGGCAGTGAAACAATCCAACGGAAAATGGTCTGTTCTCCGCTTTCGTTACGTCGGAGAGTCATTAGACTATAGCTACTATGCTGCGCGAACGCCGCCTGGCGGTTCCCAACTCACTTAAAAGTACCTCACAAAATTTTCGGTCTCGCCTTAAGCCTTCGTCGAGGCCTCGTTTTACCCGGCTGATCGGGGGGTGGTGGTGGTCGAGGTTCTCACAAGCAAGGGCTGGCCCAGGAAGCTTATTTACTAAGTCGTGCTGTGAACAAGTAAGAAAGCCTCGTCTTAGCTGATTCAAAAGGGTAGGGGCGATTATGCCTCGTTCCTTACGTTTTTTCGAAGGTTCCTGCCGCTAATCTAATGGATGCCAAGGCAATGGGTTGGCACCATCCGGAGGTCTCATTCCTCCGGGTGATAGAGAGTAAATCCTGCTCTCTTATCACTTAGGTTCTGAGCACATAGCAAAATTCATTTTGTGTGATGACATCATAGTGAGTGCCATCGAAGCACGCTGAATGGTACAATTGAGTGGGTTAAAATCCACTAGATGTATATATTCAGCCTTACTTCATCAGTTGGTTAGGTCTAATGATCTAACTTTCTGAACCTGGAATTGGAGACCAGGCGCCCCCCCTCTTCACAGATTCGTTCTGTCCGTCAAGGAGAGCGGAAGTTGGTGTTACTCGTTCATTGTTTATGGATGGGTTTCACCTCTTCCTGGCGTAGTGTGTTTGAACACACTAGACGGTTGGAGGAGCTCCTTCTTCGAGTTTCTTTAATCGCCTCTGCCTCCCCTTTCATGTGAAGTTAGGCTGGCTTCAGTCGACTTCGTGTGAAGAGTATACTACTTGATGCATGGACAGGTCACTTTTCTGCGCTTCATTTAAAGCAGTTTAAGTGGTCTCTTAATGGTTTCGCGATGGATTTATTGTCCATCACGAATCAGTTTGACATTCTCAGGGAGTCCCCGTATTCTTCCTTGTTTCCATAGTATAGTATTAGAAATAAGGGATAATTATGTAAGACTTCTTCGTTGGAGTGAATATCTATTTAATTGGTTTGATTAATTAAATGGATACCTTCGTGCCTGCTTCCCTCTATGGGTATAGCCATGGTGAACGTATTCCAGCCAATTAATAGGTATTCCTCCAACTTTGAAGTTCTCTCTTCAACTAGGGATGGTTTCAGAGAGTTGCAATCGTGGACTTCCTGCTGTAAATTCTACGAAGTGTGTGCTATCATAAGGTATGTTAGTTTTTTTGGTTAATATTCTTTAGTTAACTAATAGAATTGACATTTTGAGTGGAGTTGTTTCGTGTTAATGAGACATTGAAACACCTCTCTCATTTGCATCTGGTGATGCACTTCTTCTGGTACTCCCTATCTCATCACATTAATTGTGCTGGATAGCTGGAATACCACTTTTGTTGGTTTGGTCTTATTTTAGACCCAACTCACAATCGGTAGTAGTCTAAAGTCACTGAGAGCAATGAATAGTAATGGACCTTATCATGGGTATAGTCTCTGATATTGGTTCTTATATATTTCTAGTTTGTAGTCACTCTTCTTGTTGTCTTTACCCTTATTGGGTATAGATGATAACATGGAGGGCCTATTCCAATAGGTAGGATCCTTTGGAACTAGATATCTCATGATGGCATATTTCGTCATTGTGAGGTGCTAGGGTACCCCAGATGTACATATTATACCAATTAATTTATATATCTTTCTTCAATGTCTTTGATATTGGGTTAGGTATTTTAAGTTAATTAGTGATGATATGTCGTCCAACCTTATGTTAGTGTTAGTTTATTAATTTATATAGTTTCTAATATTAACTAGGGTTGTGCGTGCATTCTTTCAATCCAATCATGGCGTTGGACTTGAATGAATGTAGCTTATGGGATACCTTTAGGGTTCACAGAAACTCCCTTTGGATATGGGTTTGGAGGGGTAACCCTCTAAACGCATTTCTAAAGGGGAAGATAGTTTCTTATCTTTTTAGGGAATTTCAACCTAAAGAGATACATCTTTTCTTTGAAGAGATGGTCTTTGACTGGTACTAGATTTTAGTATTTAATTCACTGTGATCCTCATTTGGGTCAATCAGTGGTTAAATGGTTTCTCTAGGTACCGTACCATAAGTCTTAAAGTGATCCTGACATCGGTTCCTTCCTTGAAGGCTCTTGCTTGGACTAATTTCTTGAAACGATTGAACTGTAATCATCACTGATGTAGGTTCATTCGGATCTTGGATTGTCCAGTGCGAGTGTAGGGTGTTCTCTATTTTCTCTATCCTAGAGTTATTCTGGATGGTTAAAATGGACACCTTTGATCGGTGGATATTGGGAAGATATGTTTGTGGCTCTGACTTTATCATGGGTCCTATGGATTTACCACCCATAGGTGATAAAGGAGAGGTAGGATGTAAGAATTTAGGTGCACCTGAGCAATGGGTGGGCTTAGGTAAGCTGCTCGTCATGCCTTCAAATCGAAAAAAAAGGGTCAACGAAGGCATTATGTCGCGCTGAAAACGTATGTTTAGAGGTGGTACGCTCTGTTCTCTAGCAGAATCTAAGGTAGGCCCGATCGAAACCTCGCTCCTGTGATGTTTTAGCTTCTTCAATGAGATAATTCCCGGACCTCGCTGATTGGGAGGACCGGACTTGGTGGGCCGATAGCGGTAGGTTTGAGTTTGAGCATTCAGTTGTCGAAGCTTGAATCTACGTAAGTGGGTTAGCTCCTCTCTTTTCAAGACAAGGTTAACGCCCTTCCGGTAGGTCTTGTACGCGGGGCTTCACCAATTGATCATACCCACCGGTTGACCCATGAGGAGCTTTTCCGGACTGAGCTGAGGGGATCCGTATATGTTGTTCAGGTCGATCAAAAGGCGCAGAAATAGCTAGAACTGAATGCGGAAAGTATGGAAAAACATCTCGTAATGTATTTAACCAGAAAATCGATTATGCTTCTGCGGA
>Ga0157363_1002908_pt1 | contig 15272 bp, 9 predicted proteins | sample AttsexASBM1_FD_111477 | JGI IMG/M metagenome (GOLD analysis project Ga0157363, IMG submission 111477) | Fungus gardens microbial communities from leaf cutter ant in Ribeirão Preto, State of São Paulo, Brazil - Atta sexdens ASBM1 | ecosystem: Host-associated > Fungi > Mycelium > Unclassified ...
GATTTTCTTTACATTTCATCTGCATACGCGATAGGTGCACAAACTCGTGGTGGAATCTCGTATTATTACAACAACGGTAAAATCTCATTAAAATTTTACATTTTAACAACTCCTATCTTGCAAGTCCTTTCGTTTCTCAGGGCGACGAAAACTTTATTTATACAATTACTTAATTCCTGAATCAAATATGATTTAATAGATTTCTTTTATAAATATTTATTGTGAGTTATTTTTCTAAGAGACAAAACATTTTGATACAATGAAAGAGAACGAGGAAGAGATAGCCGAAAAATAAATTTGCTCCTTTCTTTCTTTTGTTTCGTATAACTTCTGTTTTCAAGAGGCAAGATGTCACTGTATATTGTTGCCCGATAGTAGAATCTCTGCACTTGAGCTCGTGTGAACTTTCTCGTTCCCGATTACGAAAGTTTCGGCGTGTCGCATTCGACAGATTTTATAAATCGAACCGGATGCGAAGCTTCCGACTTTTCAGTCCGATCGGACGGAACGTGCAAGATTGGCATAACACCGGGTGAAATATTTCGTATTTTTCGCTAGCACGATAAAACAATTTCATAAAATGTACAAGCTGCGCTGTTTTCATCGAACGCTCATGTTTGACTTGCGCGTGTAAACGCGCCAGGATTTAACGACGATCTCGGCGCAGGTTAAACCATCCACGTAACGTTACAGTGAAATGCGAGAGGACATTTTTATCTTATTTTTTTTTTTAATTTTGATATTACACGAGCAGTCAATATTTTTTTGTAAAAATTGGAGTTTCATTGATGTTAGAGAGCATAAATTGGTATTAGTAGAATGATATTTTTTTTATAAAGGTCCTGAGAGAGTTTTTTTCACAAAGATTCTTCTAATTAAGCGTTATGTTGAAATTACGTTAAAATAATGTTCACTAAAACTAATGGAAAAGCCGAGAGACTTGTAATGTTCGATGGTATAATAGTTAGATCTAAAAGGACATCCTTTGATGTCTAGCATTCGGTAGATCTAAAAGGACATCCGCCAGCGACCGCTCTGCATATTTTTTGCGGCAATTAGTACGGTCACGGAACAGCTGGGCACCGTAAAAAAGAACGCGTTATCAAGTCACAATTTATGCGCAGAAGTTAATGCGGGTTTCCACGAACGTGGATCATACAGCTTGACCGCTGAAACGAACTGGCGGAATAAAAAGGATGATGAGCGCGAGGAAGAACGGCGCTCTAATTAGTTGAAATACTTCGTGAAATACGCAGGTGCATCGCGTTGCGTTGAGACGAATATCGACATTGCGAGACGAAAAAGTAACAGCGATAGATTCTATTTTTTAATGACTTTTCGAGAAGGGAAACGCTATACAATCGAGAATGTTTATTCTTTCGACGATCCCAGCTGTTACGTAAATAGCATGACATCGGGCTGATTATAGTGCAAAGGTGATAAAAAAACTCGTAATTTTGTGTCTCCTTTTACAATTCAAAGCTGTAGCCGCTTGTTAATCGTTTAAATCTAAACTTGGTAAAATTAAAAAAAATACCACACAGTTGCAAAAATGTATTGAATTTAACATAAATCGCATGTTCGAAATGATCCATTTAAATTTTTGAGTTAATTTTACACAAGATGAATATATTTCAGGTAACACAAATATTATGTAAGAGAATAAATACAAAGAAAGATAATATCGATATAGTTTGTAAAAATATCGTGGAAAAATATCGTGGGGTTTTTTTTTCAGAAAATTAACATTTATGATATGTTAAATTAACACATATTTTATTCAATTTTACGTTTTAAAACACATTATTTTTATGTTCACTTACTTATAAATTGTGTCATTTTGACACTAAGAAACGTTGAGTATCAATTTTACACAAACCTTTAAATAATATAATTATGTTAAATTAACATTCAAATATGTTAAAAAATTCAACATTTAACATAGAACGTGAATAGATCATTTTCAACACAAATATACATTTTTTTTATTACTAATTGTGCAGCGTTACATATTTAATTAACAAAAAGCATAAAGAAAATATAAGGAGACTCACAAATAGAATAATAGAATAATAGAATTCGAAACTTAATGTTCTTCTATAATATAAATTTTCTTTCAATATATAATATGTTTGGAACGACATTGCTTTCAGAGAAAAGAGAAAAAGATTGTGAAGCTAAATTCTTTTAGTCTAAAATTAACGAATATTTTTTTCTATTATATAATTACATTTTTACAGTATTTATAGTATTTTAATATCATTTTGTGAGTTTAAAGACATTTTGTGAATTTAAAGACTAAGTCTAGATATTAGTGATGACTCTGCATTATTTTTCTCAGGAATCGGTACGAATGTCGAAAATTCAATCTCCATTTTGCTTAATACAGTATATACTCAGGGATGTGTCCATAATTCAACGCGACCAAAGGCTTAAAACGAACGGCGCGTAATATCGCGACGCGATCTGACGTTTAATTTCCTACGGCGTGACTGAACGTGCGCGGTCACCAGGGATCAGGCACAATATGTATGCACGAATCCGGATCTATTTGACACCAAAGTACCATTCTAACGAAATCGCACAAAAATTACTCCCACCGCTCTTGGTACTTGCAGAGATGAAAGAGTGGAAGTTGCCAGAAGAATGAGTGAATTTTTTACATTTGCATAATCAGCATTGCATATTTTGACAAAAATTTACATTATGCTGCATCTAGAATTTACTATAATTCAATTTTGTAGGGCAGACTTGCGTTAAAAATATTTCCTTTCTTATTTTACTGTTCATATTTTCTTAAATTCATTTTTGAATATTTTTAGAAGCTGGTATATTTCCGCTGCGTATTCCTTTAATTGGTATTTCATTCGATGTTTCAAATAATAACTACTGAAACAATAAAGGATCTCAGGTCTTTTGCAGGATTGTAGGTAGACGAAGAATGTTACGCGTCGGACTTTTACAGTTATTGACCTATACTACTATTCCATGCAATGGCTCGTTCAGAATTCTATCTCTAAAGCGGTCGCCACATAACCGGCACGACGCGAATAATGCCGTTCTCAGAGCTCTTCCCGGCACGGAAAGGAGCCGCAATTTTTACGGATACCGAATTGGTTGGCACTGTCGATTGTGATTCACGGGACTGAGGTACGGCGCCGGAAATAGTCACTTCGTCAGGCTATACACTTCGTCGCTATATGGTTCGGCACTTCGTCAGGTATACGACACGGTGGAGCACACAACACACTCACTTCAGTCAGACACTTTCATTCGATTATCCTGATAAAGTCCTTGATAAAGTCGTTTTCCTCGTCGTTTTCTCGCCATTGGTCGCCGGGACGCCGAACAGACTTTAACCTGATTAATGCAACGTCCGTTGGATAAGCAACGCGATAAATCGTGTTCCAGTGAGTGCTAAATCGTTTGATAATTCCGTGCCCTACGGCGAGATAAGCAGAACAAGCGCCGAGAGAAATACTTAGGTGGAAAATAGAACCGAGGAAATAAGAAATAGAGATTGGAAATCAGGATTCAAACCCAAATGATATGCTTTCGCTACAATCTGTGACGTGCGTTGGACGAGAATCGCCTTTAATATTTTATTTTGTAGTGAAAGAGAGAAAACCGGAAAATGTGAGATTAATCGCGAGTGATATACGCTTCATTCCACGCAATTGAGCATAATCGTCTCGAACTGGCAGCCCCGATTTTCAGGTTCGTCCTCGCTTTACAGCCGCAAATGATGTAGTTAAATATGTAAATACATTCATCTAGATATGTTGCGATATGATACACTATGATACACAATTAGCACACGCGCATTTCGGATGTATTTGCAGAGAGGCACAGTTACGCAATGTCTTGTAAATGTAAAGGATATATATATATATATATATACATGTAATGCAAGCTAAACATTGGTAATGATATCTTAAATCGCAGCATTTTTGTAAGCAAATTATTAAAAATATCAGAAAGGACATTTGAAATTGCAGTGAGAGGAAAAAACATCTAAAATCTCGCGTCATCAAGAAAATACTGCTGAAAAGAGATTCTTTTCTCCTTCCAATAAATGGAGAAAATGATATTCCGAAGAAAATGGTATTTCTGCAAATATGAAATTTTAGGTATTTCTCACTGTAATTTAAGATATGTCTTTATTGGCATTTAGCCGACATTTCTATTCTCTGCGAGTGTCAAGAAGTCTCGTTAGAGACGTCATTCCGTATGAAGGAGGCTGCAGCGAAATTTCCGAGAATCTCACGAGCGTGTCGATGCGGGCGTGCACGAACGTGTTATTCTGGCAGACGTTAATAATTTATGCAATCAACGCCAGGGCCTTTATTAAACATGTCCGTTTCACGAGGAAAGTTGCTAACAATACGACGTCGCGTACAACGCAAGGCTAGGCACGACGTCGTCGTTGCGAGGATAACTTAATTAAGGAGCGGCAAATTACAGAGCGTCCCGTCGTCTCGACGAAAGGAATATATGAATTTCTGTGCGCTCCTGTGTATTCTTAATTTAATCTGTTTGATGCAAGAGCCCCGGCGCAGACTCCGGTGAGATGAAAGGATTTCAAGCATCCACAGAATCCGGCATCCCTGTTGCATCTAACGAGAGGGATGCACTCTTAAGATGTTCCTTCTCGCGTTTTATGAATTACGAGTGTGTCGCAGCTGGAGAGTATCGTCCACTGACCGGCACGTATCTTTTCATACGTGCTTTGCCGCGACTTTACCGAGCGAGCTTCCATCGCGCTGATAGAAAATCTACTCTTTGAGACGTGGGAAACGTTATAAAATATTTTCGACGAGAAAATTCCAAATGATAAAATATTCAACGTGAAACCCGTTACGGAGAAAGATGTATAGTGCCATCACTGAGAGAAATGTTTTGTATGAATAACCATAATTTTGTGTGAATTACAAAAACTTTCTTATTTTTTTAATTTAAAAATTGTGTTGTTCTAATTAACATTTCATTAATTAGACTAAATTTTTATTAAACAATACAATACAATTTTTTAATTAAAAAATGAGAAAATTTTTGTAATTTGCATATCAACAGAATTATGGTTATTCATACAAATAAAACGTTCCTTTCAATGGCATAATATAAAAACAAAAAACATTTAGTTCTCGTTTTAAATATTGGAAATTCAATCTCATCAATTCGATATAGTCGCGATATTGCATAGAAAGCGAAAAGAAACATTCCGTGGCCGAAGATTAGATTATTCCGAAATGATCCGTCGGAGCTTTCGACGGATAATTTTAAGCGGGGGACCACAATTTACCATCGTCGTCGCATGGTGGATTCCGTGCGCTTCCCACCTGAATAATGAAAGCTCGTGTTACTCGGGCAGCTCTAATGCGTAATACAGCGCCAGTATACACAATCCACGTTGAACTTTATTAAAGCTGTCTGTTCTCATAGCCGAAGTAACTTAGGCGCCTCTGTTTGCTGCGGAGCGGCATCGATAAGTAAACGGAATAGTCCGCAGGCACTTTCATAGCCGCCATCACCGCCGCATAAGCACGACGATGGGACGATGGTGATGTTTAACATCGACTAATTGGCGCATACGCTCGTTTCCAAACCGCGCAAGCGTTGCAACGCCGACGAGAGTATACACCGCCTGTCAATTTGCGATGTGGTCAATAACATATTCAATACATGGCTTTTGACGTCGAACGACGTACAGAGGTAAAGAAAATAATCTTGGAAAATGAGCTGCAGTCATTGAGAAAGGTATTTCTATATACCCATCACGATGGTAGATTATAAGGCTGGTGGATTCGTTTTCAAGATTCGAAAATTTGAAGCTTTGGCTCTCAAGCTTAAAAGCTTTCAAAGTTTTGGAAAACAAAATTATATTAATTATTAATTTATTATTAATATTGTTAATAGTGACGAATATATTTTTATTAAAAAATTTACAAATATATATGTTTACAAATGTATTTTTATTTTTTTCTATCTGCACAAATATATTTTTCGAAAATTTGAGAGAATCTCAAACTTTGTCAGTTTGAAGTTAACTTCGAAGCTTCGAAACTTCGAGGGTATCTTAAACTTTGATAGTTCGAAGTTAACTTTGAAGATTTGAATCTTCAAAGTTGTCAAAAATAACAGCCCTAATACGTTATAATCCTTGATTCATTAGTTGTATTTAGAAGAAAAAGCAGCTTTGCACTTGTAAGAGTCTTTAATTTGATTGATTTATACATTTAGATTCGTAATGAACTGAGAGTAAGAACCAGTCATATTTAAGAATCTTATAATAGTAAAGCTGCTTTTTCTGCTGAACGCAGCCTTTCATTACCTGTGTAAATTTTTGCACCTTACTCTTAAGATTGATTCTTACGATTTTAATCATTAAACACAATTTGCTTTTTATTAAAATATTTTTAGTTAAAGTTTAAAAGAAAACGAGAAAATATCATAATAAATTTTCGTAATGTCAAAGATTCTTACACTTCGTTTACGCGAAAGATCTATTATACACGATTCCTATTATCTTCCTTTGCATGTTACCGTTTCTGCGGTCTCGATGAACGAATGAAATTTTATTATGATATCACATGTAAAAGAGTTAGTTTACAGATCAGGCTGCAATTATGACAGTGTATAATTCGCTAATGTCTCCCGATGGTATTAGAATGTGCTTTGCATACGTACGGCGACAACGTTAATGCAATTTGTGCCACCCGACTGGCCACGATGTTAATAATCGATGCAATTAACTCGGCACATTATTAAACGTGCACGCTCGGAAGGAAAACTGGGTTATAGCGCGACATAACACACCGCTCTGCTGTTTACTGCACGGTGTTAACAAGCGGTTCTGTCGTACATCTTCGTATGCCATCTCGCTGTCATATTTGCACTCTTGTGCACTAAAATGCGATTGCATTCGTTGCGTTATAATACACCTGACAACAGAGAGTCATTATGTCTCTCATCGCCGTTGATGATATTATTTTCGTAATAGTGTTTCGCGTCGAGTCCAATTAATTACACTTACTGATCGTTATTACTAGCTGCGTATAATCTGCACTTACGTTGGTTATGATAAATTAATGGCAATGTTCATTCCATATTTTAATTTTACTCTCACTATCACTGTTGTTATAATATAGTATTTAATTTTATTATTTATGATAAGCGCTTTGATAGATTTACGTGCTTTGAATAAGCTTAATTTACCGCGATAGAGGTGTGGAATGATTATAAATAAATCATTTTGATATTTATATAGATAATGAGGAAATGAATATTAAATAAGAGTTTATAAGGTATTTTAAATATTTTAATAAGAATTATAAATTATTAACTATTTTTAAAATGCTCTACATTCAATATTTTCATGTAAAAGAGGCAATTTTTGCGTAGAAAACTTTTATAAAACTTTTATAATTTTTGCATAAACAAGAAAAGATATTAAATTTAATAGACACGTTCTATTAATGCAAATTTATCACATTTTTTTTTTTACACTTCAGCGAATTCGCTTTATGAAGATGCAACGTAAGCGCACAAGATGCAAGTTATCTCATTAACCTCGTACTATCGAATTCCGGTCTGTCAGGAGTAATGCATCATCGGAACATCGTGGTCGCGATGAAGCCGAGCTTGACGTGTTAACTTTAGTTCGAGCGCGGGCTTGCATAATTTCCGATCGGTCTTAGTAACGGCTGAGAGTGCTGCAACCGCGGCTGCCTTATCTCTTCCACCTTGTGCGAAATAGTCGCGATTAATGCAATTTGCTTGTTGCATGGACAGCCGCGATGTTAATAGTTGATGCGATTAATTCAGGCTCGGTTAATTTGAGAATGTATGAACACATTCTGTATACTTGGGACAGAATGCACGCCACAACGTCAATCTAGCTGGGTTCGCGAACTTCGTTACACCCCCAACTTCGTTCGTTGCGGCTTCTCACTCTGAACTTTATTATTACGGTATATTTCTTGGCGAAAAGATTGACGTCGGATTAAATAGTCATTAGACATTGCGATAACTGTTAAAAAATGCCTACCGTATGTAATATCTCACCTCGTAAAGGAAACTTTTTTATGACAGCGATGATGCATTTTATGATAACATACATTTTTCTACTTTTACTATTCTTATCTGGACGTTCAAGTTATATATGAAACTTATTTTAGATGATGATAGACGAGGTCGTGTAAATTAGAGCTAGATAAACTCGTTCCGTGACGATCTCTGAGATAGGAACCACTCGCTGTAACGGCATGAACGCATGCGACATAACTGTTTCGCGCGCGATGATGCTGATGTATTGTAACTGTGATGTCCTGCGTCAATCGATTAACACGTGATCATTTGCAAATCGGCGAAGTTGCACATATGATGTGTCAAAATGCACAGTGCATTGGGTGAGTTTATGCGTATAATCCAATTTGTATAATTTAACATTAAAAGATTCATTGCGTGAAGGTAGAAAACGACAAATGCCCGCAATAGTAATTTCTATAGTAAATGCAACAGGAAATACATTCATAACTTATGGATGTTAATATAATAAATTGAACAATTGCAATGTGAAATAATTGAATAATTAATCTTGACCTCGTTTTCATAATTAAATCTCGCACGTTGAAGATGATCTTAAAATATATACCTCGCACTCTGATTTGACGAGCCATCGAAAAGACAGCAGAGAATCAAAGTTTTATTAGGTTATATTTTCTTTTATTTTGCTTTGCAATGATCCAATAAAATTAATTTAGTTAATGTCGTAGATCCGAGAATTTCTCGTACTTCAAAATACATAAAGCAATTCATCACTAAGCTGTGATTAAATTAATGTTATTACTTCAGATTTTGCAATACGTAGATGTTTGACGTAATGTCGATTAGATATAATAATCGTTAGCGAGACGCTATCTGTACTCTGATGAACTGTCTATTGCAGCTTGTTTATCACGGATTCTATCGTGATTAAAACATTCGCGTGTACATGGTGAACGTTGCAGCCTGCATTCATTGAATTACATATTTTATATGTGTATTTTTTGCACGCGAATCAAATTCTGTGAGTTTTACCGTACGCATCGCGTGATTACGAATCTGAATTTTTCGAAAAATGCGACTAATTAAAAGGACCTCTTCACACTAATTGTATGAAAAATTGGGTCTCGGTGAAAGTTAGTTTTCACAGATAAAATACATTCCGTTTTCGCTTACAGCGCTTGTAAACATAATTTGTTCGTGTTTAATATTTGATATACAACAAGAATGAACAAAAGATGTCATAGACGCAAGGTTCAATAATGAATAATTTTGGTGTATCAAGGTAATCTGTGATCACAAGTTTTACACGAAAAAAGGAGTTTATGTTTAAATGGAAGAAATCGTTTCTTTTGTTGATTTTTTAAGTTGAAAATATCTTTGAGGAAAAATAAAAAATTATCTGATTTCAAGAAATGACGTTCAAAGAAATTTTTTATTATTTGCTGTATATGCAAATGCACAACTTTCTTTGTTTCAAATAAATTTGTTTTGAAGAAACTTTTCTCTGAGTATATCTTTGATATAGCTTACAACTGTCCATTATTGAGTCTTGTTTCTATTGATGTCTTGTTCACTGTAAAGTTACATCATATGAAAATTAACTCATTTCACCGCGATTTTTCATTTTTGTAGATTTTCTAATTTTCCATCTAATTAATGCAAAATTTTTTGAAAAATATCAAATTTATTCTTCTCAACTTGGTGATTTTTCACTTATGCAATTTTTACATCTCATGATCTATCTTAAGTCTTGTTTTGAGAACGTTGACGAGAAACGTCGTCATATTTCGAGTCGGTTCCGAGTGCCGACATGGCACCATGAAAGTACATGTGGTAGATAATGGAAACGTCACTCTGAATATCACAGTGTTATCTCTCGCGCAAATGTTATCTCTCTGCTAATTCCATGTGGCGGATAATGGCATTTTGGCAGTGATAGTGCCGGTGGCATAGACGCGACGGTGGTCAAATGAAACGATTAATATGAAAAAACACGAACGAATATCGCGCTGATTATCATGGCGATTAAGACAAGATTGCGTGCATCGTATTCCTCCTCTCCACATGTGACGCCATAGAATGTGCGACCGTTTTAATGGGATACCTATCTAGCCTAATGCGACACTATCAAAGTGACACCAAGATAGTCATGCGAACGTTCAAATTAATTCCCGCGGCAATTAGTGTGAGCAATACTCAAACCTACCGTTATCGTAATTGAAGGAGCAAGTGTCCGAAGGTGATACGACGCGCATATGGTGATATGACGTATATATTCAATGCATTTGGTATCATTATACTATGATTCCATGTGAGATAGACTGATTACAATCATCGTCATTCCCTGGCGACGTCACAATCACATCTTAAGTTTACAACTTAATGCGTCTTATGAGATTAATTCTAACGTTCGACGAAAAAATGGAAAATTGTGGACTATTGCACTTGCGTTTAATATTAAAAATAGAGCAAATATATAGATACGATATATGAATAAATTTTTTTCGAAAATATGCCACTAAAGATAATCTATCATGCTTTGTTCAAGAATGAAAAAAAAAGAACGGGGAGGAAAAATCAGCTTAATTTGCGCTTGTTCCGAATAGAGATTCGTAAAACCAAGTGGTCAGTATAACTGCGTAATGGTCAGTAACCATGATTTATTACCCTGCGTTCTGTTTAAAACCACCTTTATTTATGGAACACGGAAAATACATATCCGTACAAAAATGCATTTTATATAGGGCAAAGACTGTTGTTACAGATTTCAATGATTATTTTTTTTGGTCGAATACCTACTTTATTTGTCAACTGCTTACTTAAACTTTCTTTAAACGTTTAAGAATTCAGCAGAGCGCGATTGTAGTTTTGTGTGTGTGTGTGTGTGTGCGTGTGTGTGTGTGTGTGTGTGTGTGTGTGTGTGTGTGTGTGTGTGTACATATATCATTTTTAAACAAGGTTATACATTTTTGTACATTTCTATTTTGCTAACGACATCTGCGGTTAAAATGGGCTGCACACGGGCAGTATCTCTCTCATTTTTGCCTCTTCTAAGTAGCGCAGCTTCTAGTAGATTTCTGTAAAATTACATCGTAACAACTTGGCCGGGCAAGAACAAGCGCCACTCTCCTCTTTTAAAAACAGCTTTAATTTTTTGCCGTGCAGAATGGTACTTTACAAAATGGACACTCTGCGCTAACTTTCCCGCGGGATGTTGAAATTTTTTCGAGAGCGAGACGGTGGTAACCACGAGAACTTGTTGCTCATTTTTCCGCCCTCGTTGGACGGTGCAGACGCGAAGTCGATATCACCAATTAACCCAAGACTGTTTACCGTTCATGTCATGGGACGATCTGTATCGAACCGACACGGCGGTTCTATGTAACCGACATGGCAGTATGTAACAGACATGTACATACCTATGGTCAACCCACCAGGTAATGGCAAATGTCACTTGGTCTGCCGCCCGATCGCCGCACAGATTCTCCAACGGAACCGTTATCGTTTGCCGAAGGAAATAATATATAGTTTGTGTTGATCGACTGGTCTAATAATATGCAAGCATTTCCAAGTATAGCATTTCCAAGTATAGAATGTTTTGTAATAAAGACTTTCAATTATAAGTGAAAATTATAATATGAATATTAAACATCAAGATCTACTTCGACAGAAAATATAATTCTTTATTCTCTTATTGATTAAAACTTTATCTTTGAAAAGGCTTTGAGTGAGAGTTCTCTTTTCTCTCTATTTGATTCAAAAACATCTTGTGTAGTATAGTCTTGTTCGATGTTTTCAGAACTCATGCGGCAACTTTCTGTCTGTACTTATTTCTTACTAAATATTCATTACTTTATTGTTCCGTTATACCGTTGAATATTCATTACTTTGTTGTAGATCCACATTTTGCAAGAGAGAATAGAGTAGTTTAATAATCAAATACTAGACGAATGGTTTTAATATGAACTTAAACCGTAATTCTCCAGGACTTGATTTCAAGAAAAGCTCTTATATTTTATTTAAATACGCTTTTGTTACTTTACCATTTTATCATTTTAAGTAGATACAGCAATTTAATTGCAGAATGAATATGAAAGTTGACATCGCATAATTACCGCAACGCATATGTGCTTATCATGATAATACTCTTATATTTACGGTCATTTTAACAGCAATTTTAACCTTGAGGTTATTCCGCCGTCGTTTTGACCCAATTTAATTAAAATTTCCAACCAAATTTACAATCGTGTCCGTATCGTTGCATAACTTTATTTAAGCACTGCAATTCCGACGGTGGATAACCGAGTTTTGTCAGTTAGAAACGAGCACGAGGTGTTTATGATCCAACGAAAAATTGCGAAAGCCACGTTATAAAAATACGTCACTTACGGCATGAAATTTAACGCGATGACACGATGGCGTATCTCTGTAATGTCAGTTGGGATTGTTGGGATTTTATTTTTAACTTGCAGTTGCAAATGATACCTGTTATTGGATCGCACAGGCCGAGATATTCCAACGGAATATAATCCGCTTAATGCGGTTATCTATTCATCTATCCGTTGGTTGATTCGCTTATCGTATCACTCCTGAAACCATTAATACAGATATGCGTATAGTTTGCGTGTAACAAATTGAAACATGTTATTGTTATATTTTCTATTCTGTTGAGAGCGATCATCAATTGGATAGTATTGTAATATTAATTTCAGCTTTTCCAAATAATTGCTAAAATTGCATTATTTGCCTATCACATTTAGATGTACAAACAAATGAATAATATAAAAGTCTTTCATATAATTTATTTATTACGCTCTTAATCTTGTTATATATGCCAAAAATTGGAGATACACATTGAAAAAAACCCTAATGTAAATTACGAAGGTTATAAGTACCACTAAACATGAGAGGAAAAATGGTCGAAATGGTGGAAATCTTGAAATCAGAAGTTATCCATTGTTTTTTCCAAGGAGAAAAAAATTTACCACCCGATTCAGATCTTATCTATATGATCGTACTGGAACTGATTATATTCCATGTGACTCTGTTGTCGATTGTTTGTTAACACAATCGAAATGCTGGTGGTATATTTATAACGTATATCGTGGTACGAGAAGTCTTCTATTTCCAAAAGAAAAGTACCGTGAGTTTAATTAGAGTGACACCTGCAATTATATTCATTACTACCTCATAAATTTCCTATTAATCCTCCTTATTACTTTCTTATTAGTGTGTAGCTCGAAACATATTCATTTAGAAATTTGTATCTCGAATTTATAAGTACTACATGATCATACAAAGTTAAGAGTGCAGTACAGTAAAAAAATAGAAATATATTGCCGATTTTTCATCTTTCTACAATAACTTGAATTAAAAATACAAAGCATTTCAGCAATAGGAATTGAAAATTGGTTTTAGAAAATTAACGCTCGACTCTATAATACTCATAGGCAAATATCTTGAGTAAGAGATCCGCGTGAAAGCCACAAATGCGCAATTAATTAAGCGCGTTCCAATGCGCGCGTTGAGCATGACGCGAGATTAATTCGTCTAATCGCAAGTCTGATAGCCGCTGAGTCGAAGTCGAGCATTACTCTTCTCTCGATTCGTCTCTCGATTGGCCCAGAGGGCTCAATCAATAATCACCGTTCTCCTCTTCTGCTTGCAGGTTGCCCAGGAAGCGAACGACTCTGCTGGTGATTTGTCTTTTGGCCACTTGTACGGGTAAGTCTAGCCCTTTGCGAGCCTATATGGCCTACAACATGTTTTTTCTTTTCGCTGAATTTATTCAGTCGCACGTCGTGCATTGCGATATGTAGATCGTATTACGAGAAATGACGATGTTTCGCGTTCTCTTCGAAGCACGTGCATGACGCTTCATAACCGCGTCAGAATCTTCCTCTCGTCACTGAGGAGAATTTTATTTGATTCCTCTTAGACCGTTTCAGAAGACTCGTAGACCGCTAGGAACGCAGGAGTTATATCCTTCCGTCGCTTTACTGCTCGCGCACGTTTGAATTCTAAAAGCGAAATGTGACCACCGAAAGTAGGATAAGGTTTTGCGGGAAACTCGGTAGAATATAGCGATATTTTTAGAAATATATCCAAGGAAGAAAGAGTTATTTTTATGAATAAATATTTTTTATGGTTTTTTTATGTACGTACATTGTTAGATATCGAAGGACCAATGGCAACTCAATCCTTTGAGTTAAATAACATTTTATTATTTTTAATTTTCATATATGTCAAAATATAAATCAATTTATTTCTATTTATTGTGGCCAGTTTCAAAGTAAGCAACGTGTATGCATTTTTTTAAGAAAATAATAAACTAAATTTGAATCTCTCTCTCTCTCTCTCTCTCTCTCTCTCTTTCTCTCTTAAATTTAATACATTTTTTTAGTTGAATTGTTTAACTCCATGATTTTAATTGAATTAATGATACATTGAATAGGAGTAGTGGTGACCTATATAAATAATAAAAATTGGGTATAATTTGACATTATGAATTTTAGTACAGTCATCTTATCTAGTTTATCGCTTTCAATTCTTTTCGATCGGAATAGAATGTACTAGAATAATAAAAAGAATTAGAAAATATTATCTACAGTTTTTGTCATATTTATATATGCATGTTTGTGCGAGACAAATTATGTAATACACGTAAAATACATTATATATTAAATCACATTGCTAGAGTTGCACTCGAGCCAAGAGATGACTGTTTAAATATCTCGTTGTCGTGAACGAGACCGAAGTACCGGCTACCTTAGTGATACGAGATGGTATGAGAGAATGGTTAGGTGGTGCACGGGGGTGTGCAAGAATGGAGGAAAGGCGTTTCCTCCTTCCGGCGGGGAACAGGAAGCTTCTAGCGAGCTGCCTCTTCGCTCTATCTTCGTCTCTCTCTTTCTCTTTCTCTCTTTCTCTCGTTCTCCCTCTCGTTCTCCCTCTCTTTTTCTCTCGTTTCCATCTACCTTCACCTTTTTCCCCTGTCGTACCACCTCAACTCCCCTCATCTCCGTATCTCAACGAAGTCGAGAAATGGTTTCTCTTGGAGAAAGCGGGCGAAGCTTTTCGTTCTAACGTTTCTTCATCTTCTAACATTATTCCTCTCTCTCTCCGACATACAAATATATATATATATATATATATATATATACATATACATATACATATACATATATATACATATACATATATATATATATATACATATATATATA
>Ga0157363_1002909_pt1 | contig 15270 bp, 13 predicted proteins | sample AttsexASBM1_FD_111477 | JGI IMG/M metagenome (GOLD analysis project Ga0157363, IMG submission 111477) | Fungus gardens microbial communities from leaf cutter ant in Ribeirão Preto, State of São Paulo, Brazil - Atta sexdens ASBM1 | ecosystem: Host-associated > Fungi > Mycelium > Unclassified ...
AGGCGTCCGTCCGTCCCGGCAGGGACGTCTCAAGCGTGACCGGCTGGGTCTTGAGCGTGACCACATCGACAGGCTGGGGCGGCATCTGGGGAGGGGGCGTTTTTTTCTGACACCCTGCCACCAGCAGCGGGAGCGCCAGAAGCGGCACCAGAAAACTGCCCCTCCCACCCCACGAACCGACCGGAGACAGGGCAGCAGAACAATTCAAAGACATTTTCTGAAAAGAAGGCATGATACGGCCGCTATCCTGTGATACAGAAACCCGCTAGTTTCCCGCGAGGACGGAAACTAGCGGGTTTCTTTGACAGACGTCAATTCGGTCTGTGAAATAATATCGGAGTTCATCTTGCCCAGTCAGTCGAGCAGCCAGTCCGAAGACCGGAAACAGTCCTGCTGTGGCCGCCCAGCGCAGCTCGACGAAGCGGAAAGACGCAACCGGATTCTCGACGCCGCCAGTTCGGTCCTGATCACGCACGGCTATCATGCCACGTCGATGGACAGCATCGCGTCCTGCTCCGGAATGTCCAAAAAAACTCTCTACCAGTTTTTCGACTCCAAACAGGTCCTGTTCGAAACGCTGATCCTCGAGCGGCTGTTCGCTCCCATAAACTACACGCCCGTCCCCACGGACTCTATGGAAAAACAGCTTCTGGGCCTCATGACCAGTATTGCTGCCTGCATGTTCTGTGATGAGCGTCTGAGCCTGCTGCGCTCCGTCATTACGGAAACAAGCCGCAACCCCGCTGTCCGGCAACTGGTCGCAGATCTTTTTCAGCTCTCGGGGCGCGTTCTGCCCATTCAGAACTGGATGACCATTCAGTCCGAAGCAGGCAGACTGGACATTCCCGACATCACAGAAGCCTCGGACCTCCTTTTCGGCATGACACTCGGCGGCCCGACACTGGGACGCCTCACACATTGCAAACCAAGCCGTTCAAAAGAAAAGCTCGAGGAATTCATGGCTTACGGCATCAGAGTTTTTCTCGAAGGACATCGTCCTGTCAGCCCTCCCTCGAAAGGGCATTAACCACCAGCCGAGACGGGTGGCGGCGCGGCGCCATCCTTGCTCCCCGTCAACAGACTGAAAACACCTTCAGAGGCTGTCCCTTTCATCGACGGACCAAACCGGGTCTGAAGATTTCTGAGCGTCTGCTGATCCTGCGCTCTGGACGCATCGCCGCCAATCCGAAGAATGAGAGCCTGCTGGTCAGGAGAAAGCGGCACCTTCGCCGCCTCGCCAGCTCCCGGCAGCGCGTCCAGCATAGGCGTCAGGGCCTCCACCGCCCGGGGCCACTCCCCCGCTTTTTCAGCCATCTGGGCCCGCAGCGTCCAGGCCCGCGGATCCCGAATGGTGGCAAGCTCGCCCGCTGCTTCATCCGAACGATGATCGGCCAGCGCAATCTGCGCACGCAAAAGCGCAACCTCCACGGACTGACTGCTGCTCCCTCCCGGCAGAGCCAGCGCCGCATCAGGAGAGCCTTCGGCAAACGCCGAGAGATCCTGCCGTGCTGCCTTGGCATCTCCCATATCGAGTTCGAGCCTAGCCAACCGGGTCCGGACCGCCATACCCTGCGCACCACTCTGAAGATCAGCAAGTTTCCTCAGAGCATCCCGTTCCTGATCCGGCAGCCCCATGGCCTCATAACGACGCGCCAAACCATCGAGAATATCCCGCAGTAAGGGAACGTTCTCTGAAGCTCCGTTCAGCGCATCCTTCAGAAAAACGACTTCATCCATATTCTGCCTCCCGCCTGAAGGGGCAGCCTGCGCCATACGGCGGATGATATCCGTCTTCTGGAGCTCCACTTCAGCCATATCGTCAGGATAGAGGCGGTCCCATTCCTGAATCGCTGCCGCAGCACCTGCGAGATTGCCACCGTTCATCAGAGCCTCAATCTGCAAAAGCCGGGCATTCTTTTCCCGACCCGCGATCCGAAGTGCCGGCAGAATGCCATCAACCTGATCGGCCACAGCCTGCGACGGCAGGGTTTTTCTGTCTAATGCCTGTCGAAGCAGCGCTTCTCGCGCCACCGGCCAGACCAGCGGCGACGTTTCATGTGACAGCGCCTTCAGCTTCTCTTCTGCATCCGGTGCATTCCGGCGAGCCGCCAGAAGCGCTTTCGCGAGAGCCACCTGCGGATCATCTGGAAACTGCTCAAGAATTTTCGTCGCGTTTTCATTGCCATATCGCGCCACCCACTGGGCGGCAGACGGCATGAGACGGTCTCGCAAAGGGGCCGCATATGCCTGAAGAACAGGCAAGCCAGTCGCAATCAGGTCTGCCGTATGGCTATGGTCGCTTTCCAGCGTCCCTGATGCAGTCTGCCCAGCCCGACTGGTAGGCGGCATAAGCATGCGCATCATCCCGCGCCAGAGCTGATCCTCAGGAGTACTCCCTCCATCTTCAGTCAGATAGGATGAGACTTCGCGCTGGTTAAGCACGGCCGAAATCTGTTGCAACCGGCGCGCCTCAGGTTTTTCCGCGCCTTCAGGCCAGTCCTGTAATGCCACCTGCATGACTTCACCCAGAAGCGGTCCATTCCCCGCGCGCGCTGCCGCCTGAGCAACCCGCATACGAGCCTCAAACCGGTCAGCCGACGAAGCCAGAGCGGCAGCATTCACACTCCTTCTAAGCGCCTCGCGCAGTTCTTCTGGTGCTCCGGATCCCAGACTGACGCCACTCAGGGAGGAGCCATAGGGTTGAAGCCGGTTGGACGCCATCAAAGGAAAACTGCCCGGCCCCATCGTATCCAGAACCAGCTTTCCTGCCGCCTGACGCAATTCGATCTCGTCAGAATCAGCCGCAACCACCACACCCATCAGACTGCTTCGAACTGCAAAGCCGCTTCCCTGACGGCGCATGGGCTGTTCGATACGTCCCGATCGCGTCATTCCCAGCAGCAGCCTCCGACCCGAAGCCGGATCATCCAGTGCCACGACCTGTGGCAACCCATCCTGAACAGGCGATGTGAACGTCAATGCGTTTCCGTCCTGCCCCAGCAGCATATCAGCCTGAGGCTTTACGTCAGAAGCGATCGAAACCGTCCACCCCGCCCCCACAGGACGCAAAACCGGATCACGATCATCAGACACTCCGATGGTGATAACCGTTACATCAGGGAGAAGTCTGCTGGAGACGGACGTGAAAGGCCCGACGCCAGACAGGCCTGCCGTATCAAGAGCATGCCGTCCGGCCGCCACAAGGACGATATTCTGGCCGTTCCGAAAGGCTGCGACAGGCGTCAGTTCTCCAAGCGGCAGCCAGAGCCCGGTCGCGTCGGGAATCTGCATGGACGCTACGGGAGGCGCATTCACAACTTGAGGCCGAGGTTCGGATAGCGGAGCAGAATCGGCCGAAATCCGTTTCTCCTGCATCGCTTTTTCCGGGTGCGGGAAAAGCGGTGCAGGATCGTTCAGAAACGACCATCCAACAGGCAACAGCTTCTCATCTATTGCAGGACTGACATGGCCTTTCTCTGGTCCGGATTTTACACTGGACGTTCTGGTCTGCGCGGCGACTTCTCCTCCAAAGGAAGAAAAACCCAGAACTGCGGCCAGGATCGCCCTTTTCATCCGTTGCCACCCATCAGGGAGACAGGTCGTGCGTGGGAATTTGCCAAGAGCTGCGTCGCCAGAATGGCGCGCTGAGGCGACATTGCTTCCATGATGGCTGAAGCCTTGCGAGGGTTCATCCTGTTGAGGAGCGCCACACCAACGCGCAAATCAAGAATGTTGAAGATCGCAGCAGCATCTTCCGGCCTCATCGTCTGATAGATTTTGACGAGCCGATCCGCGTCATCGTTCCGCAACTGGTCCGTATGTTGTTCGCTGCTTTCGAGCGCAGTTCGGGAATTTTCCAGCGCAGTCATGCGGCGCTGGAGTTCTTCTTCAGCAGCATCAACAAGACGTTGACGGTCATTCAGAGCCGCATCCCTGCGATCCAGTTCTTTCTCTCGTGAAGCAAGTTGCTCAGCAAGAGCCGGATCAGCTGGCTGGACCAAAGAAGGCAAATCTGCGGGTGCAGGCCCCTTACATCCCCCTTTGGCACACAGATCATCGGTTTTCGGAGAAGCCTCAGTGGCAGAAGGAACGGTTTCAGCAGGCTTGGGGGGCTGAACCTGAGGAGGCGCCACTACGGGCGCAACAGGTTGAGGTTGAGCCATGGCGACAGTGGCCAGAGCGGACGATGGGGTGTCTGTATCGCCCATCAGATCGCCCGCAATCGCGTAGACCTTGACCCCGAGAAGAACAATCATCAGGCCGCAGGCGAGATGCAGAATACGGAAAAACATGCCCTGGTTATCCCTGCTTCTGACGCAGAGCGCGCAGAAGCTCACGCTCGGCCGCACTCTTGCTGCCACTGGGCTTCATCGTCCGCACCTCCTCCGGCTTCAGACGGAGCGCTGAACGAAACGACGTTTCTTCAGGCATTTCTTCAACCCGAGGCGCGGCTTTAGCTGCGACACGCCCGGCTGGCAGCAGGGATTCCAACTGCTGGGCAAGAGTTTCCGAGCGGTCACAGAGCATAGCCAGGTCCCGTTTCAGGCTCTTGCCGGACTCAACCGTCTTGCCCAGAGCACGACCTACGAGTTCCGTGGTCTGACGCAGATGATCAATGCCGGACTGAGCCTGAGCACTGCTGGACTGAAGGCTGGAAATCAGGGCGTCGAGCTGGCCCCGGTCACGCCGCAGCACGGACAGGGCCCGCCCCAGATAAAGGCTGTAAAAAATGGTCACCAGAAGCAGCACTGAAAGGGCAATTTCGATCCCAAGCTGAAATCTGTCCATGAAATATGCTCCGATCAGCTATAGGATGCGGCACGATCAGTACCGGGTTTCTGGTTAAGAACTTCTTCAATCTTGACGGCCACCTGTCCCTGCTTTCGCCCGACACGCCCTTTAAAAAGAACATGTTCGCCACACCGCAGAGTGACGGGAGCGTCAGGTTTTCGGCGGAGAACCAGTTGATCTCCCGGGGCGAGCTTCATGATTTCTTTCAGACCCACGGTTTGCTCTTCCAGAACGGCATCAAGGGTCAGATCCGTTTGCCAGAGCTCCTCCGCCAGATGGCTCTCCCACATCCCGTCATGGCCGAATTTCTCCCCCATGAACTGCTGAAGCAGAATGTCCCGAACCGGCTCGAGTGTAGCGTGCGGCAGAACAACGTCCACGTCCCCGCCGCGACCTTCCATATCAATGCCGAACCGTGCGGTAATCACACCGTTCCCGGCCCGGCAGATCATTGCGAAACGTGAGTTCATTTCGAGACGCTCGAAATGAAAATTGACCGCACAGAGCGGGCTGAAACTTGTTTCCAGATCATCAAGAATAATTCTGACCATAGGCTCGATCAGGGCGCGTTCAATGGCTGTGTGATGTCGGCCCGTCTGTCGGGCGATCGCCGGACCATCGTTTCGGACATGGCCGCCGAGCAGTGCGTCAACAATGCTGTAGATCAGAGAAGAGCTCAGTACGATGATACCGTAGTTGTCCCATTCTTCCGCCTTGAAGACCGCGAACATGGCCTGCCCCGGAACATTTTCGAGATAGTCTCCAAAACGTTGGGAACCCAGCCGGTCCATGGACGCTTCAACATTGTCGCTTGTGAAATTCCGCAGGCTGGTGGTCAGGATCCGCGTGAAACGGTCAAAAACAACTTCGAGCATGGGCAGGCGCTCGGACGATATGCCAGACGTACTGACAACACGTTCGATTCCGCTGCTGTGCGAAGGGCCGCTGACTGCCGAATCGTTCCCAAAAAAGCTGTCGATTTCGGCTTGGCTGAGAACCTGATCGCTACCTTGTTCAAAAGCAGAAAATCCGTTTCCGGCGAGCGGGAAAGCCGCCGCAGGTATCCCGGGATCCTGATCTGCAAACGTGGTGTCGGCTTGTTGGTCGTCGCTCACTGAACCAGCACCTCTACGAAAAAGAGATCCCTGACCCGAAGAGGCGCCACGATATTGGTGATCTGGGCCAGCATTGTCTCCCGCAAACGATAGATGCCGCTTCCGGAAAGCTCCGAGGGCTGCATCCCATGCAGGCAGGTCTGGAAAGCATCCTGAATCTGAGGCATCAGAGCGGCGACATTTTCGGCATTCTTGCCGTCTTCAACCTCCAGCCGCGCCCCGATCCGGACATATCGTGTCCGATCAGATCCGGAGTCGAGATTGGAGAGAATGGTCGGGATGGTAATGGTCGTCCATTTCACAGGCTGGGCAGCAGTCTTGGCGGCCGGGGTTGCCGCGTGATGAAAATGCTTCCATGCAAAGGCTCCACCACCCGTCAGAAGCAGGCATGCGAGCACTGCAAGGATGATGATCTTGCGCTTACCCCCCTTCTTGACCGGGGTTTCGTTTTCCGGAGTCTCCGTCGTCACCGTTTGCCTGCCTTCTCTTTCGGACAGTGCTCATCATCTGCGTAAAAGATTAACAGTGGGTTTATGATGCTCAGGAAAAGGCAAGTCTTCCTTCAGACGGGAACTATGATCCTGAGCCTCACGGCCCTTGCGGGCTGCGCGTCCCAGCGTTCTCCTTATAACCGCTATTATTCTTCAAGCGGGGCCTACCGCGCACCGGGACCGGCCGGAGATCCCTGGCGGCCTTACATCCTACAGGCTGCCAGCCGCTTCTCGATTCCGCAGGACTGGATCCGGGCCGTCATCCATCAGGAATCGGGGGGCCACCAGTTTCTGGACGGACGGCCCATCACCTCCCATTCCGGGGCCATGGGACTGATGCAGCTCATGCCTCAGACCTACGCCGACATGCGCTCGCGCTATGGTTTGAGGTCGGACCCTTACGAACCCCATGACAACATCATGGCCGGCACCGGCTATATCAGCATTCTCGCCCGAAAATACGGAGCCCCGGCCTTTCTGGCTGCCTACAATGCAGGGCCGCAGCGACTTGAGGAGTACCTTTCCGAGGGACGCCAGTTGCCTAACGAAACCGTCAATTACGTTGCAAACATCACACCTCATCTGGGTACGCAGATTGCCATGACAGGCCCCTTGGCCGCCTATGCCAGCGCCGATCAGTTGAACGCCTCCCAGTCCGGAGCCTCCTATGCCGGACTGCCAGCGGCCCGGAGCACTCCTGCGCCCGTCATGACGGCCTCGCGCAGCGTCGAGCAGGTCTGGGCAAGCCGACATGTCACGAGCGCTGCGGCCCAGACACCGATTGCAGAACCGATCGCCGCTCCCAGTGCCGTGCCCTGCAATCCGGACGACGCCTACGATCCGAACGTCCCCTGTGCCATCCAGCCTGTTGGGACCTCTCAGCTCCCTCCGCCCTCTGCAACAGTCCCGCCCCATCCTCTCCCTGCGCCTCCCGTCGTACCGACGCCGCATACGCTTCCGGTTCAGCCCACGGAATCGACCACAGTGGTCGTGGGCTATCACCGGCCGGGAAGCTATGGGTCCTGGGCCGTTCAGGTAGGGGCCTTTGGCAGTATCGGACAGGCGAAATTCGCCGCTACCATGGCACGGCAGACAGCTTTCACACCGCTTCAGTCTGCTCGAATCGAAGTCCACCCTACACCAAGTCATGGGACCACTGTCTGGCGCGCGCGCCTGACAGGGATCAGCCGCGTTGGAGCCGCCGAAGCCTGCTCAACTCTTTCCGGACAGGGAATGGCCTGCATGGCCGTTCCGCCGGGGCATTGAAGGCACAGTCAGCAGCCCAGTTTCACCCATGCAATCAATCCGCGTTGGCAATGTGGCGACTTTCGCCTATGTTTCCATGCATGAGACACATAGCTGCCGCGCATGAAGCGTAGGCCCACCCGGCCTCCGCCTCTCGTCACGCCCTTTCAGCTTCACCGAACACCCTTCCAGACGACTTCTCAGGACGCGCAGATGACGACAAGCCCGGCTCCCGATCACACCCCGACCCATCAGACAGGGGCCATCAGCGAGGAAGGCTATCACAAGGATCTCGGACGCCGTCATGTCCAGATGATCGCTATCGGGGGGGCCATTGGGACAGGGCTGTTCCTTGGTGCAGGCTCACGCCTTCAGATGGCTGGGCCCTCTCTTGCCATCATCTACGCAGTCTGCGGCGTTTTTTCGTTCCTGATCCTGCGCGCACTGGGCGAGCTGGTCATGTATCGCCCGACCAGCGGCAGCTTCGTGACCTATGCGCGCGAGTTCCTCGGTGAGCGGGCCGCTTACATGGCGGGCTGGCTGTCCTTCCTGAACTGGGCGATGACCGGCATTGTCGATATCACGGCCGTTGCCCTCTATATGCATTACTGGGCGGTTTTCCTGCCGATTCCGCAATGGGTTTTCGCTCTTGTGGCACTGACGATCGTCGGCACCATGAACATTATCGGCGTGCGCTATTTTGGCGAGATGGAGTTCTGGTTCTCCCTTATCAAAGTCGTAGCGCTAACGCTTTTCCTGATTGCAGGCGCCCTTATTCTCGGCACGCGCATGCCGGTGGCCGGCCACACGACAGGTTTTCACCTGATTACCGAAAATGGCGGTATCTTCCCGCATGGACTGTTTTCGGCCCTCATGCTGCTTCAGGGCGTGGTGTTCGCCTATTCCGGCATTGAACTGCTGGGGACAGCCGCAGGCGAATGCGAGGATGCCCGTGAAATCCTTCCGCGCGCCGTCAACAGTGTGATCTGGCGCATTGCTCTGTTCTATGTCGGCTCGGTCATTCTGCTGGTCTGCCTGCTGCCCTGGACCGAATATCATGCTGGCACCAGCCCGTTCGTGACGTTCTTTCAGGCGCTTGGCATTCCGGGCATCGGCACCATCATGAACATCGTGGTGCTAACGGCCGCGCTTTCCAGCCTCAATTCCGGCCTGTATTCCACCGGGCGGGTCCTTCGGGCGCTGTCTCTCGGTGGCTCCGGCCCCCGTGCCCTGAGCAAGCTGAACAAAAGCTCTGTACCTTATGTCGGCATTCTCACCACACTGGCCGTATATCTGGTGGGCGTGATGCTGAACTATCTCATCCCGTCCCGTGTTTTTGAAATCGTCCTGAATTTCTCGGCACTGGGCATCATCAGCACATGGGGTTTCATCCTGCTGTGCCAGCTCCGGCTGCGGGCCGCGATCAATCGCGGGGATATCATGCCAACGGGCTTCAACATGCCCGGCGCTCCTTATACGACATGGGCGACGCTGGGTTTTCTCGGCTTCGTTCTGGTCATGATGGCTTTCGACTACCCGGACGGCACGATCACGATCGGCGCCATCCCGCTGATCGGCGCCGTGCTGATTGGCGGCTGGTGCCTGCTGGACCGCAGCCGTCGCCACGGCTGATCGCTTCCGGGACAAAAAAGGGCGCTCCGAAGAGCGCCCTTTTTCATATCTGCATGATGCGGAGCCTTATTTCGCCTGCCCCAGTTCGGACCACAGATACGCATAGCTGAGTGCCTGCGTCTGGGCGATTTCCCTCTGGCTGGCCCCGAAACCATGACCGCCCGCGACCTGCTCCCAGTAATAATAGGGCAGTTTGAGTTCGCTCATCCGCCAAGCAAAACGCCGTGCATGAACCGGTCCGACGCGATCGTCCTTGGTGGTCGTCTCAATGAACGGCACGGGATATTTCACATCGGGCCTGAGGTTCTGAAGCGGCGAAATTCCGCGCAGGAACGCCTTCTGCTCGGGGATGGAGACCGTTCCATATTCTCCGACCCACGATGCACCAGCAGACATGTGCTCGTAGTTCATCATGTCCAGCAGCGGCACTTCAATATCAACAGCCTTCCAGAAATCCGGATGCTGCGTGAACTCCACGCCCATCAGCAGACCGCCATTGGAACCGCCCTGAATCGCCAGATGCTGCGGCGACGTCACTTTGCGGTCCATTAGGTCCTTCGCCACGGCAGCAAAGTCGTCATAAATCCGCTGACGGTTGGTCTTCAGACCCGCATCGTGCCAGGCCGGTCCGAATTCTCCGCCGCCGCGGATATTCGCCAGAACATAAACTCCGCCGCGCGCCAGCCAGTTATTGCCGATCCCGGCCGAATAGAACGGGAAAAGCGGCACTTCAAACCCGCCATAAGCATAAAGAAGTGTCGGGTTGGTTCCATCCAGCGCCATGTCCCGGGGATGGACGATGAAATACGGAATGCTTGTACCGTCTTTCGAGCTAACCTCCTGCTGTTCCACCGCCATCTTCGAGGCGTCGAACTGCGCTGGCAGCGTATGGAGCTTCTGAACCGAAGCCGTGTCGCTGTTGATCTCCCACAGCGCGGTCGGGCTCAGAAAACCGCTCGAAACCGCATAAGCCACCGGACTGTCTTCATCGACGCTGGCTAGATCGACCGACATGTTCTCTGGCAAAGGCAGATCCCGGTGCGTGAAGGCCGCGCCCGCAGGCGTGTAGATCGAAATCTTGCCCCGCACATTGTCATAGAGCGTGACGATCAGATGGCCATGGCTCGTGGACGCCCCCTCGATCATCTGGCGGCCCGTCGGTGCCACCAGAAGCTGGGGTGCGACCGTTGCCGCAGCCGGATCGACCAGCACCACGCTGCCCTGGGGGAAAGACTGCGCTCCGACCTTCCAGTCTTCCTTGAGCTGAACCACCAGACGACCATTGAACAGCCCGGCAACATCCGCCTTCAGGGGAATGGCGACCTGCGTCACCTGACCGCCCCGATACAGGAACAACTTCGACGAAAATGCGTCCAGCCCTTCGCGGATCAGCGTGACCTGGTGTCCTGCACCGTCATGCAGCACTTCCGGCCCGACTTCGACGTCCTTCCGGTTTCCGGTGAAGACCGTCTGCGCCTGATCGAGGGACTGGCCGCGCTTGAGAAGCTTCACGATGTACGGGTAGGACGATTCCGTCACATCGGCAGACGTCCAGGGATAGCTGACCAGAAGCGTGTCACGGTCCAGCCAGCTCGAATCCTGCTTGGCGTGCGGAAGGTTGAACCCGCCCTCGACGAATTTTCCAGTCCGCAGATCGAATTCCCGCACGGTCTTGGCGTCCTCGCCACCGTCGGAGAGGTGCAGCAGGCAGAGATTCTGCTGGCTGTGCAGGCAGTCCACCCCGCCATAAACCCAGTTACGCTTTTCCTTCGCCGCCAGCGCATCCAGATCCAGCGCGACAGTCCATTCCGGATGATCGGTCGCATAGGAATCCGGTGTCGTCCGGCGCAGGACACCCCGCAGATGTCGGTCATCCCGCCAGAAATTATAGATCATCCCGTCGATCTGGATGGGAGAGGCGAGGCGATCATGCGTCTGAAGCAGTTTCAGGGACGTCGCATACAGGCTCTGGTAAAGCGGACCATGCCCCAGAAGGCGCAGGGTACGATCGTTCTGATCCTTCACCCAGGCCATCGCCTGCGCGCCATTAATGTCGCTCAGCCAGACAGGAATAGTGTCGGGAACATCCGCCGCATGAAGCGGCGTGAACATGCTGCCCGTCAGCAGAACGGCCAGAGCGGCCCGGTGAAAACTGCGGAAAACTGTCACAGTCACAATACCTTCTGATTGTTTCAGAAAGAAACTGTCATTCCACCAGCGAAACCGCAAGTGTCGCCCCCGCAGCGGGCAGCCAGACCAGACAGGTCGTACCCTTGCCCGGCGCGCTCGCAATCCGCAGACGCCCGCCATGCCGGTCCAGAATATGCCGCACGATGGACAGCCCCAGGCCCGTCCCCTGCCCAGCTCCATCGGTGGGCGCACCGACACGATAGAAACGCTCGGTCAGGCGCGGCAGCTGATGGGCCTCCATCCCGCAGCCATTGTCCTCGACCCCCAGAATGACGCCCCCATCCGCAGGCCACCGATCATCGGGGATGACGGCGCGCCGGGCCGACAATGTGATGGTCAGAGGCTCGTCTTCCTTTGCACCATAGCGCAGGGCATTTTCGATCAGGTTGAGCAGCACCTGGACCATTTCGTCCTCGTCGGCCCGCACCATGAGGTCGTCTTCGATTTCGAGAGTCAGCGTGCGTCCTTCCCGCTCGAAACGCGGCGCGACCTCCCCGAGCACAACCGCCATCAGATCCGCCACATCCACCAGATCGCGCGGGCGCTGATGCTCGTGCGCCTGTACACGCGACAGATACAGAAGGCGGTCGATCAGGCGCTTTAACCGCTCGGACTGCTGACGCATGATATCGAGAAACTGCTGTCGCATGACTGGATTTTCCCCGGCCGCGCCCTGCAATGCGTCAATAAATCCGCTCAGCGACGCCAGCGGCGTACGCAGTTCGTGGCTGGCATGCGCCACAAAGTCCGTCCGCATCCGGTCCGCAGCCCGCGCCTCGCTATGATCGTTCAGCACGACCAGAACACGCTTGTCCTGCCCCTTGCCGCCCGGCAGACGGCGCAGCATCAGGTGAAGCGTTCGCGGAACCGGGACATCAAGCGTGAACGTCGTCGAGCAGACAGGCGGCAAGTCACTCCGGCTGCTCCTCTCCCCTATCCCGGACGGTGCCGGAACGCGCAGTGCCGCGGAGAGGGCCGAACGGGCCGCCGGATGACGCAGAATCGCGCCCACCGTTTCCCCGAACTGGGACGCCGCCTCTTCATTGACCTGCACGATCGCCCCCAGCCCATCCAGAACCACGGCACACGCGGGCAACGGATCGACCAGCAGATCGGCCGGAGAGACAGGTTTCAGATAATCGTCAGGAGGCGACGTCGGAACGCGCGGCTGCCGCAGCAGGAGCCAGACCGCCAGCACCCATCCCGCGAGCGCCACACAGACGAGAACCATGCCCACCTGCAAAGGCAGCGTGTCCGCTACAGGCGGAAGTCCCCCTCCCGGCAGCGCTCCGGAAAGTGCTCCCGACGGCACCCGTCAGGCGCCGTCCGTCGTCGGGCCGTCATCCAGCGCATAACCGGCCGCACGCACTGTCCGCACCAGATCCATCTCGCCCGGCCCGTTGATGGCCTTGCGCAGACGCCGGATATGAACGTCGATCGTACGGATCTCGACATGAATGTTCTGCCCCCAGATCCGGCGCAGCAGATCCTCGCGGGAGAACACCTTGCGCGGATTGCGGATCAGCAGGTCCAGCAGGCGGTATTCCGTCGGCCCCAGAGACAGCATCCGCCCGCCACGCTCCACGCGGTGCGTTTCGGGGTCAAGCGTGATATCCGCAAAAGACAGGCGATCATAAGAAGACTGGTGCCGTCGCAACAGGGCGCGCAGACGCGCATCAAGCGTATCGACACTGCACGGCTTCATCAGATAATCGTCCGCACCCGTGTCCAAGCCACGGATCGCATCCTGCTCGGCCGAACGTGCCGTCAGTAGCAGCACTGGCACGTCTCGTAGGGCAGGATTGGCACGAATGCGACGACACACATCCAGTCCGGACAGGCCCGGAAGCATCCAGTCCAGAACAACCGCGTCAGGGCGGGACGTCTCAAGTGCCAGAAGCGCCGCTTCTCCGTCTTCCGCCGTCTCGACGCGATAGCCGCGCTGTTCGAGATTGTAGCAGGTCATCAGCAACAGGGCAGGATCGTCCTCGACCAGAAGAACGAGTCCTTTGGCACGTGCGGGGGATGGGCTCTTCACCGAACGTCCGGCTCCTGCATCGTTTCCGCCACCGTCAGGGCAGAAGCCGGGCCACCGCGCGGACGCAGGGACGGCAGATTATCGCCGGTCACGGCGTAAAACACGCGCTCGGCGATATTGGTCGCATGATCGCCGATCCGCTCAAGGTTCTTGGCGATGAACAACAGTTCCGTGCAGGCGCGGATATTGCGGGCATCTTCCATCATGTACGTCACGAGTTCACGGAACAGGGCGGTGTAATATTCGTCCACCGCACGGTCCGAATGCCAGACTTCCATGGCCCGGTTGGAATCCTGCTGCGTGATCGCATCAATCGAACGGCGCAGGTTTTCCTGCACGAGGCGTCCCATGCTGCGCAGACCCGAGAGCGAAATCTGGTTTTCCGGCATCCGTATCCGCAGCGAACGGCGCGCGATGGAAGACGCATAATCGCCGATCCGCTCCAGATCGCCCGTAATTTTCAGAGCCGCCACGATCTCGCGCAGATCGCCCGCCATCGGGCTTCGCAGCGCCAGAAGACGGATGGAAAGACCTTCGACCTCACGTTCGAGCTGGTCCACTTCCGGGTCCTGACGCGCCGCTGCATCGGCAGCTTCCTCGTTACGGTCCGCAATGGCGGACAGCGCGAGGGCGACCTGATTTTCCACGATGCCGCCCATCTGCGCCATCATGGAGCGGAGCTGGCCCAGCTCCTGTTCGTAGCTTTTGACGATGTGAGATCTGTCAGCCATGACGCGTTATCCAAACCTGCCGGTGATGTAGTCCTGAGTCTGCTGCTGCTTCGGATTGGTGAACATCCGGTCCGCGCTGTCCACTTCGATCAGACGCCCCATGTAGAAGAACGCTACCTGATCCGCACAGCGTGCAGCCTGCTGCATGTTGTGGGTCACGATCGCAATCGTGAATTCTTCCTTAAGCTCGTCAAGCAGTTCTTCAATACGCGCTGTGGAAATCGGGTCGAGCGCCGAGGTCGGTTCGTCAAGCAGAAGGACTTCAGGCCGCGTCGCAATGGAACGCGCAATGCATAGACGCTGCTGCTGACCGCCGGAAAGACCGGAAGCAGGAGCGTTCAGACGGTCCCGAACTTCGTTCCACAGCGCCACCCGCGTCAGGACATCCTGAACACGCGCATCCATGTCCGCCTTGTTCAGTTTTTCATGCAGACGCACACCGAACGCAATGTTGTCATAGATCGACATCGGAAACGGCGTCGGCTTCTGGAACACCATGCCCACACGCGCGCGCAGGATATTCAGGTCCAGATCGTGATCCAGAATATTGCGCCCGTCGAACATCACTTCGCCAGTCGCGCGCTGGCCGGGATACAGGTCATACATGCGGTTAAAAATCCGCAACAGAGTGGATTTCCCACAGCCGCTCGGCCCGATCATGGCCGTTACCCGACGGGCCTGAAAATCCACCGAAATGTCGTGCAGGGCGTGGTTTTCGCCGTAATAGAAATTCAGGTTGCGGACAGCCAGCGCCACTTCAGGGCTCTTCGCCGCCTGCGGATCAGTCTTGGTCATCATGGAATCCTGTGTCATCCCCTGCAGTGTTCCCGGGGTCATCCGCGTCGCGCCGAGACGCGGACGGCAATATTGATGGCCAGCACACCCATCGTCACCAGAAGCGCACCGGCCCAGGCAAGCTGCACCCAGTCTTCATAGGACGCACCGGCATACTGGTAGATCGTCACCGGCAGGCTCGCCATCGGGCGGGTGAGGCTGAAAGACCAGTTCTGGTTGCCCAGCGACGTAAACAGCAGCGG
>Ga0157363_1002910_pt1 | contig 15269 bp, 17 predicted proteins | sample AttsexASBM1_FD_111477 | JGI IMG/M metagenome (GOLD analysis project Ga0157363, IMG submission 111477) | Fungus gardens microbial communities from leaf cutter ant in Ribeirão Preto, State of São Paulo, Brazil - Atta sexdens ASBM1 | ecosystem: Host-associated > Fungi > Mycelium > Unclassified ...
ACTGGAGATTGAGTTCAATAAGAGATTATCTTTGTTGATTATCAGACTAGCAAATTACAGTGTAACTACTAGTCTTATATACAAATAGAGAGTATAGGAGATGCTCAGAGTTTCAGTGGTAAAACCCCTATTACCCTAAGTGGAGGTTTCAGTGATGAGACACTAACAGGAGTAACTCTGTCATGAAAGACTGAGTTGAATAGGAGTATCTCTACCATAGAAGATAGAATACCTGGATGATTACAGCACTGCCATAAGATGTGTTGCAAGAAAGGTAGCCACCATGGAAGGCAAGCTTGCATGTTTTGGAGATGATACCACTGTGAAAATGTAGTTTCTGGATGAGTGGACTTGCATATGACAATTTGTCAAGATTTGACTTTACTCTGAAACATGTTCTGGGAACAAAAATGGGGAAGACAGATAGACTTAGTAGGAGACCAGATTGGAAAGTAGGAGTAGAAAAGGATAATGATAACCAGACATTAATTAAGGAACAATGGATTCATATTTTACAAGAAATAGTAATAGAAGAACCAGAAGTAGATATAGTAGAAAAGATAAAAAAGGCTAGAAGTAAGGACAAGGAAATAGTTAGAGTAGTAGAGGAGATAAAGAAGACAAAAGTAAAGATGTTGTAAAAAGAAGAGTAGCAGATTGAAGAATATTTGGTACTGAAGAGAAAGTATATGTGCCAAAGGATGTAGAGCTAAGAGTAGAGATAAACTGGTTACACCATGATATACTAGCAACAGAACATGAAGGTCAATGGAAAACAACAGAATTGGTTACCAAAAATTACTGGTGGCCAGAGATGACAAGAGATATAGGAAAATATGTGGAAAGGTGTGATTTGTGTCAGAGGATGAAGAATAAAACAGAGAAGATAGTAGGAAAGTTGAAGTTGAGTGAAGTACCAGAAAAACTGTGGACCTATCTAATAGTAGACTTCATCACGAAGTTACCAGTAGTAGCCAGGAAAGATGCAATCCTGGTGGTTTGCAATAGGTTGTTCAAGATGATATATTTTGTGGCAACTACTAGTCATAAAGACCAATAGTAGCATAAACGGTAAATCTCTTAGAATTAGATATCTAGTAGGAAGTTCACAAGAGAACCTGACAAGGAGTCTCTACTAAATTAGAGTCCTATATATACAAAGTCCACATGGTCCATGCTACTAATAATTAACCCTACTCTTATGTTTATGCTCCTTCCTTATGTTCACCTTAAGGTCACCATGTTGTATACATGTATCTTGATATCATCTTCTAGATTCTTCTATTATCTTCTAGGCCTATGACATCACATCATGTGATATGTCATGTGACTACAGTGTCACATGCCTCTTCATTGTCCAAAAGAAAAACAAAACAAAACAAAATCCCTATAAAGTTAGAAAATAAAATAAAATAAAATAAAGATTGTTCATGTCCAGAATGTCCCATAACAGAGGGAATATTCATCACCACTTCTTTCTCTTGTACCACCATCTTGTATGGTAGTGCCTGTAAGAAACTTAGGGAATAAATTCTTCTTTTCTTCAGTAAATATGCATTCTCAACAAGCCTTTGACTCAACATTACCAACTGTGTCTTTTTTAAACCACACAGAGATGGACAGCTCAATAGAACAATTACCTGTTTTCAACTTCGAGGTGAGAGGGAGAATCTCTACTTCTGTTATAAACCTTTCTAGAGAATCCTTGATGGTGTTCTCTGGCTGGGAGACTCTATATCATGGAAGAATGGATGACAATATGGATTGCAATTTTATAATAAGAGATTCAACTCTTGAACTGTCCTATGAGACAGAGCAGGAGAAAATATTATATATCAGTAAGGCAGCTGGCCAACAGGAATCCATAAGGCCCATGTGTGGTAACAATAAGGCTCTCCCAACACATACATCACACGAGGAAAGTATTATTAACATACAGCTTTCTTATAATCCACAGGCTCCTACTAAGCCAGAATTATAGTGTGGATCATTTTACCCTATATCACTTCATAGTTCAATCGAGTATTTTGTATCAGATGCAAAGAACATCAAGGTCACCCTAGATTTCATGGCGAAATATATCACTAACAAACAGGTAAGCAGTAGTAAGGTAAATGATCTTAATGATTTTGATGGCATGGATGATGCTATCTAGAATTTTATCTCATCAGTATATGAGGCCAAATGGGACTCTCTTTATACTGATAAGAAAACTAACACTTTCAGAGCAAAAATTTCCTTTAAACTTACTCCGAGAGCTGCACCCAACAAAAATAATAACAAAAAAAAAATTGCCAAACCAGTCCCTGTCTTTATTAAGAAGGCACCCTTCCCTTCCCTACCCCTGGCTAAGTCCAAGAGCAAAGTCAACACAATTTCGAAATACTTCAAGAGGATCAACACCATAATGAATCCAGTGAAGCTGTCCAAGTCATATGCTCAGGCTTTAAAACAGATAACTAGCACTTCCAATATGCTTAAGATCAAAGAATCTTTTCCAGCCTTAAGTGCAAATCAAATTGACTGGGTTAACAACATAGTAAAGGAAAATCCTAAACCCAAACCCCGCATCCAAATAACTACAAAGGGGCCATTCAGGAAGCAAATAATTGTCTCCATGAGCAACGACAACATTAGTTCTTTTATTGAAGTAGAAGGAGTTAAGGAATGAGAGGTAGAAAAAATATTAAATAAAAGAAAAATAAGAGAAACAGAAAAGTATTTAGTAAGATAGAAAGAATTTACAGCAGAGCATAATACATGGGAAAAAAGAGAGGATTTAGGAAACGCAAGAGAAGCAATGGAGGAATTTGAGAGAAGAATAAATACTAAAGTAAAGAGGCAGGAAAAATTAGATATAAGAGAAGAAAAAAACTTTAGGAGAGAGAAATTACTAGGGAAATATATGGCAAAGATGCTATATGGATGGGATAATAGAAAGTTTGAGAAGAAATATTTGAGAAAGTTAGAAAGAAACTGGTGAAAATAGAAGTCAGTTTTTCTAGAGGAGAAACCTTGAAGGAGAGATAATGTTAAGAATGAAAATTGTGGACTGTGTCATTTGATATGACTATATAATCTTCTCACTCTAACCCCAACCCTAACCCTAAGTAGTTTTTTCTCACTTTCTTTCTTATTTTCTTTTCTTTTTGATTTATTTTTATATTTTTTCTATCTATAGAATTTAGGGTTAGAGTTAGTCATATGACACAAGAAAAAAGGTGTAGAAAGTATTAGAAGAATGATGTTATACAATGTGCATAATGTATGTTGGCCTTGGAATATATACATAATAGTTTAGAGTAGGCTAGGAGTATATAGTATGGACCATATGCCTTTAGTATAAAAGGTAGACAATCCTGTAAAGAGTTCTCTATCAAGTTCTCTTGTATTAACCCTAATACAAGGTTCACTTTCTTAAACCAACTCTAAGGTTTTGAAATTGTAACAAGAACATCATTAAAGAGACATATATTTTGAATAATATTGTACTTACTTTAAAATCACATATAATTAAAGTATTTCCTAAATCTAACATGGCTATCATTTGGGTCAACATCTAGAATTTATAAAATAAATCCAAAGACAAGAGCATTATCAACTGGTGATTCAATGTTAGTTGCTATATTGTTATTATTTATAGTACAAACATGAACATTGGTGTTCTACAGTGTAAGAACTATTGGAAATAGGACCACTCAACTCTTAGTTGTTGATTGTATATATTTAGATGTATTAAATACAATAGACCTTATAACTCTAAGCATTACAGAAAGAAGGCATAGTGTTGTAAAGAAAACTCTAAGTTAAATCCTTCAAGGCTTGCAACAAAGAAAGATGAATCTTATTCTTATATCTTTGAGTATATCAACTGCAAGGAAGACCACTAAGCAGATAGTAATATATGTCCTTATTAGTGAAACTGTTTCAACAAAGATTGGCATAGTAAGAAACAACAAAAGCTTTATAATAGTAGAATATAGTAAGTAGTAATTTCTGTTATTTTTATGTTTAGGTTTTTCTTTTTTTTTTTCTTTTCCATATTGTTTCTATTTGAATGTATATAGTTACAAAGTAGTATCTGTGAACTGCCATCATGCCTTATATAATAAATTGTTGATTTTATTTTTTTTAAAAAAGAAATATGTAACTATAGTCACATAATATAATATTATAAATCTCAAAAGTAGTAAAAGGATCTAGAACAATATTATTAAGGAATATGGCTATAACATGTTTATTTTATAGTAACAACATGATGAACTTATAAACAATACATATAATTTAGAATAATATTGTTTATTGGTAGTATAGACCACATAATATTAGTATATATAAGATTAGAGACTGTAAAAGAATTAGTCTTATATTGAAGAGTTATAAGTGTTTAAGAACTTCAGATAATATTTGAATAAGATATTCTACTGTTATACCACTACTATATATATACTATAATAAGATGGTCCAAGCATATAGTCTGTATACTTGACTAATCAATATTTATAACTATAATTAAGTAAATAACTATAGTATTACTGTAACAAACTAGACAATAGAGATCAGGATAAGATAAAGACAGTTATTAGTTTATCAGGAGCTAGTCTAGGTAATGACTAGTCTAAAAGTATAACTAAGCCTCTATAGAGTGGATCTAGACTTACAATATTGCCAATATACTCTAATAGAGACTTTTTATCAAGTTCTTTTATAATTTCTATAAGATTTTTGTATCTTAAGATCACTTATTAATATATTGATCAGAGTTAAAGATAATAGACTTGAATTATTTCATTTTCCTTTCTCATTTTCATTTTATTTATTTTCTTATTTTAAGATTTAGAGTTAGAGTTTAATATATGTAATATGCATAGTCTTTAGAGTAGGTTAGTAATATTGGAAGGAATAAAGTGCATAGCAGCTTGATGCAGTGTAGACAACTAACAACCACTTATCTATAATATATACTTCTTATAGGTGTTATATGCTAAGTCTAACTATCCAGAAAATATATTCCTATAGTGATACTCCTTGTCAATATCTAATCTAAAAGCTCACCTTTCATAGTAGCCACCTTCCTTACAACATGCTCACATGGTGTTGATGCAACAATCTGGAAATTTTGTCTTTTATGATAGAGATACTTCTATCCAACTCAGTCTTTCATAGCAGAGTTGTACTCTTGTCATATTTCAACACTGAAACCTCTACTTGGAGCAATAAGGACTATACTACTGAAACTCTGAGCATCTCTTATAATATGTAAAACTAGTAGTTATACTATAATTCACTAGTCTTTCAACAATGATATATCAATCAGTACTCACTCCTATTTTGAGCTTCTTCCTTTCATCAGAAATTGTAACTATATAACAAATAGATAATATAGCACATAAGTTAAAACCAAGATCATTTCATAAGTTTGCACACCTCTGAGCCCATCTTGTAGACTTTCACTCTGGTGTGAACTGTGTTTGACAGTATCATCAGACTAAAAGTCTGCTATTGCTTCTAAGAAGTTTCATTTGTTAAACTCTTTGTGACAGTTTTACCTACAAAAAAAACAACTTTTACACTTCAAAGTTCAAAATGGCTTTCTCTTGCTATAACTCCTCAACTTCAACTCTGGTCCCATTGCTTGGGACACATTTCAACACTATTTCATATTTCAACAACTATCTTACTTATCTACCAAATGCTCCATAATATTCAAGATGAATCCACTAAAGAGGCTGATCATTTCTGAGGTCTCCATCTAGTATTATCTAATTTGGCTGGACAGCTTTACCTATTCCTGGCCCAAGTATCATCTTTGTGAACAATGATCTTAACTGGAAGGATACTCCTACTACTAATCCTATTACTAATTTAACAACTAATAGACTTACTTCTTTTACTCACTTATGGTTAAAACTCCATTGGAGTAACAATAATAATAAACAGTTGGCTGATATACTTGGTCAACTTGCTAATACTTTTAATGCTAATTAGACTCCTAGTCTTAACACTAACTTAAGGAAAACTAAAGCCTACATCTCTGACACCTTCAGCAGCACTGAGCTTGATAAGCTTAATAATTAAACACCATTGTGCTAGATAGGCCTAGAAGCAAGGAAAAACTTCCACTTCTAGTCTTGTCACAGCCTCTTAAAATAAGACAAACCCATCTCTAATGGTCTCATTTACCAAGACATCCTTCTCCAAACTATCTCTATCCCCTATCTCTAGGAAACAATCAAACTTTCCATGGGTGAACTTTTTCTCCAATCTAGTCAACAATAGCAAGTCAACCAGTAATAAGTGTAAAAAGTGCCTCGGAAATAATCTGTACCTCTATTGTGGTACAGGAGATCACAAGTTGGACTTTTGTCCAAAAAAGCAGACTACAGTCACTTCCAAGGGCTGTGGTGCTTCAACAACTGCTGATTCTCTAACAGCTATTTCTGAAAAACCCTTGAAAAAATAGAAAGCAATCTCTAGGACTCTATATAGACTAAGGGCTATGTTGAACTTCTCTATACAGTAATGAGCCCTATCTAACTGAATGTATCTACTCTTTCCAATCCCTATTCACTTTTTGTTTTCCTCACTTCTCTTTTAATTCTTGGTTAGGATCACCTTAATAAAATTCTGTTCCAAGCTCTTGTTGACTTCAGGTCTACTCATTGTTTTATAAACTCAAAATTTGTAGATATTTACCATCTGATGACATCCACAACTTCTCTGGTTGCTCTCTACTTGTTTGATGAACCATCAAACAGTACCATCTCCAAAACTGCTAATTTGCCCATAATCTTTTCTACTAGTGATTGTATAAATCTAGACTTCTATGTCACTCTGCTTGATTCTTTCTACTTTTTAGTTCTTGGATACAACTGGCTTGCCCAACACAATCCACTGATTGACTGGATAAATGGATTGATAAACTTCTGTTCATCTTTACAGGATAATCTTGCTCCTTTTCATATTATGGCCAATATACTATTAACATCTCTATTATATCCTGACATTCCTCTGCAATCATTGGATTCTGTGGTTTCTATACCTGCATCTAAGACTTCTATATCTCCTTTTGAGCAATCTAACATCACTATCATTAGTACTATAGTATTCTTGTGTACATCAAAACATTAGAGCTCTAGCAACTTTGAACTCTGTTTTTGCTCTTCAGATATTTAGGCTAACTCTACAAGACTTGCAAAGACTTCTAATCTTTCTAATATCCCTTTCAAGTATCACAAATTTACTAATGTTTTCAGCAAAACCAAAGCTAAAGCTCTTACTTCTTATTATCCTTATAATTTCCAAATCAATCTGAAAGAAGATGCTTAACCTCTGGTTGGTCCTATATACTCTCTTTCAGCATCCAAACAAGAAGCTCCTAAGGAATTCATTAAGGAAAACCTCAATATGGATTTCATCCAACCAACCTCCTCTCTATATAGAATACCAGTCTTATTCATCAAGAAGAAAGATGGTTCATTATGCCTATGTGTTGACTTTTATGGCCTTAGCTATATTTCTAAAAAGAATCACTATCCACTTCTACTTATCTCTAACCTACTAAACTCATCTTGCAAAGCTCAAGTTTATTCAAAGATAAATTTTTGCTATACTTACCACTTGGTTTGCATCATCAATGGTGATAAATGAAAGATGGCCTTTAGGACATGTTACAGATCATTTGAGTGGTTTGTAATGCCCTTTAGTCTTATCAATACTTCTGTAGTCTTTTAGTGATTTATAAATGACATTTTCTCTGATATTTTGGATATTTGTGTTATGATCTATCTGGATGATATACTTATCTACTAAAACAACATGTCTGAATATTACTGGTATATTAAAGAAGTACTCAAGTGTCTCCACAACAATCAAGGCAAATTCATCAAAAAGGCCGCTCATTTCTAAGGTCTCCATCTAGCACTATTTAACCTAACTAGACAGCTTTGCCTATTCCTAGACCAAGTGTTGTCCCTGTAGACAACAATTCTAACTGGAAAAATGCTCCTATTAATACTACTACTAATCTAATAGCTAATAAACCTACTTTTTCTACTCACTCATAGTCAAAACCCTGTTAGAGCAATAATACTAACAAACAGTTGGCCGACATACTTGGCCAACTTACTAATACACTTAATGCTAATCAGACTCCTAGACCTAATACTAATTCAAGGAGAACTAAAGCCCACATTTTCAATATCTTTAGTGGCACTAAGTCTGACAAGCTCAATAATTTATTGTTCTAATATCACCTATATTTCTGTGTTAACCTGGTACAATTTGACATGGACATTATGAAAATAAATTTTACAATGACCTATCTCACTAGAGTAGTCTAGGACTAGTTTGAGGTAGGCCTTAATCAGGAAGACCAGGATATCTTGTAAAACTAGTTCTCTGACTGGAACCTGTTTGTTGATGAGTCATGTCAACACTTTGATCTCTTGGATTCTGTCAGTGAAGCAGCCAACATGCTAAATAATCTCCACATGAAGCCTGATGACAAGATTTTCACTTACAATATAGATTTCATGTGCTATGCCTCTCAACTAGGTTAGAGGAATAGTGTGTTGTGCCATTTTTATTACCAGTGGCTCCCCAATCAGATCCAGGATCCCATCTCCATCCAGGAACAAGAAAAACACATCTTGTTCTAGGATATATACACTTTGGCAATGACTATTAATCACCACTACTGAGAATATGACTGTAAATACCACCATATAAGATAGGTGGAGAAAAAGGCTCTTGAGTCTCATTCTTGGAAGTAAGAAAAAGCTTCTATCTCTAGTCCTACTATGGCCTTCCAAAATAAAACAAACCCATCTCTGATAGCATCATTCACCAAGATCTCTTCCTTGAAATCATCTCTGTTTCTCACTCTCAAAAAACAACCCAATTCTTTACAGGTAGACCTCTCTTTTAAGCTAGCCAGTAATAGCAAATTGACTAGTAACGAGTACAAGAAGTGTCTCAAAAACAACCTGTACCTCTATTGTGGAGCAAAAGACCACAAGTTGGACTCTTGTTCCAAGAAGCAAATCATAGTCACTTTCAAGAGCTACAGTGCTTCAGTAACTGCTAATTCTCTAAAAGCTACTTCTGAAAAACCCTCAGAAAAATAGAGAGCAACCCCCAGGACTCTGCACAGACTGAGGGCCATGTTGAACTTCTCTGTATAGCAACAAGTCCTATCTGACTTAATGTATCTGCTCTTTCTAATCCTCATTCACTCTTTGTTTCCCTTATCTCTCTCTTGATTCTTGGTTAGGATCACCTTAATAAAATTCTGTTCCAAGCTCTCATTAACTCTGGGTCTACTTATTGCTTTGTAGACTCTAAATTCATGGATACTCACCACTTGAAAATATCTGCAACTTCTCTGGTTGCTTTCTGCTTGTTTGATGGTTCATCAAACAGCACTATCTCCAAAATTGCCAACTTGCCCATAATTTTTTCCACTAGTAATTATATGAATCTGGACTTCTATGTTACTTTACTTGATTCTTCTTACTCTTTGGTTCTTGGATACAACTGGCTTGTCTGACATAATCCACTGATTGACTGGGTAAATGGGTTGATAAACTTCTATTTATCTTTGCAGGAAAATCTTGCTCTTTCTTGTGTCATGGCCAACATACTATTGGCATCTCCATCATTTATTGACATCTCTCTGCAATCATTGAATTTCATGGTTTCTATACCTACATCTAAGACCTCCATGTCTAACTCTGAGTAACCTAACATCACTATCATTGGTGCTGCAACATTCTTGCACACATCAAAACTCCCAGGCTCTAGCAATTTTGAACTTTGTTTTTATTCTTCAGACATTCAGGTGTTATAAGACAAAAGTGTGGACAGATTTTGGTAGGGTTAGGGTTAGGACAGAAATAGGACAGTAGTATTATTATTAGTCTACAACAGAGAAAGAGCACATGACCTGAAAGTTATGTGAGATGGTGTCATAGGCTTAGAGCAGTCTAGAAGGATTTATAGGTCTAGAAGGGTCTACAAGGCTAAAAGAGCCTAGACGATGACATCAGGGAGCATATTTACCATATTGCTACTATATGTAGTACACATGGATGTTAGGACAGGATGCACAGTCTTGCACAGTTACTGCAGAGTAGACATGAGGTAGATATATAGTCTTTAGGGTAGAAGATACAGTAGACACATTATTGTAGCATGAACCACTTGTAACTTATATAAATAGGGTAGCAATGTAGTAAGAGCTCCTTGTTGAGTTCTCTTGTAATCTTCACTACTAGATAGCCAGTTAAGAGCTTTGCTGAAGTAAGCAAACTACAAGTGCCATTTTGGCAAGTAGTTGCTACAACATTAGGCTAATTTCACAAAACTTGTAGAAGTTCCTGACTTTTCCAATGTCTCTTCTAAGTATCATGAATTCACCAATGTTTTCAACAAAACTAAAGCTGAAGTCTTCACTCCTCATTGTTCTTATGACCTCAAAATCAATCTGGAAGAAGGTGTTTAACCTCCAGTTGGCTCTATATACTCTCTTTCAGTATCCAAACAAGAAGCTTTCAAGAAATTCATTGAGGAAAATATCAATACAGGTTTTATCTGACCAACCTCATCTCCATATGGTGCACCAGTTTTATTCATTAAGAAAAAAATAGTTCACTACATCTCTGTGTTGACTTCTATGGTCTTAACTATATCTCTAAAAAGGATTATTATTCACTTCTACTCATCTCTAATCTACTAGACTCATCTCACAAAGCTCATATTTATTCAAAAATAGATCTTCATCATGCTTACTATTTGGTTCATATTACTAATGGTGATGAATAGAAGACTGCCTTTAGAACATGTTATAGATTATTTGAATAGTCTGTAATGTTTTTCAGTCTTATCAATGTTTCCATAGTCTTTCAGCAATTCATGAATGATATTTTCTCTGATCTTTTGGATATCTGTGTTATGATCTATCTGGATAATATACTCATCTACTCAAATAACATGTCTGAACATTACTGGCATATAAAAGAAGTACTCAAGTATCTCTGCAAGGCTAGTTTTTATATCAAAGCAGAGAAATGTGAATTTTATTTAGAGTTGGTAAAGTATCTGGGATATGTTCTTTCTCCTTCTGGCTTTACCATGTCCAACAACAAAGTAAAGATTATTCAAGACTGGCTAGAATTTAAGAAAGTGAAGGATATTCAATTTTTCTTAGGTTTTGCTAACTTTTATTGCTGGTTCATCTTCAACTACTTGAACATTGTCATTTCATTAATACATCTCACCTAGAAGAACATCTCTTAGAAGTTTGACTCTTCCTATTATGATACTTTTAATTCTCTCAAGAAGACATTCACTTCTGCTTCCATTCTTACTTATTGGATTCCTAACACTTAACTCATCATGGAAACTGATGCTTCAGACTATACTCTTGCTGCAATTCTTTCCATTGTTAATGAAGAAAATGAAGTTCATCTGGTAGCCTTTTACTTCCACACTTTCACCATGGCAGAGTTGAACTACAATACATATAATAAGGAATTGCTTGCCATCTTTGAAACTTTCAAGATTTGACAACACTACTTAGAAGGTCTGGCCTATCCCATTGATGTTGTTATGGATCATAAAAACTTGAGTATTTTTCTACTATCAAGGTATTGACCTGAATGTTACAAGCTTAGGATTTTAGAGTTGATTAAGAGAAAAAATCTTGTATTAGGGTTAACACAAGAGAACTCAGTAGAGAACTCAGTATAGAATTGTCTACCTTACATACTAAAACTCCATGGTCCATGCTAATTACTTCTAGCCTACCCTAAACAGCCATGTGTTTGCCTTAAAGTTAATATATATTAAACATGTTGTATAATATTATTTTTCTAGAATCTTCTATACTTTTCCATGTGATACATGACTGTGACTGTGACCATATCATGTGACTGATGTGTAACAGTATAACAGTGATGTCATATTATTCCTAATCCTAAGTCTCCAAAAATAAAATAAAAGAAAATAAGAAAAGAAAAGAATAAAATAATTAAAGTCCACCATCTTAAACTCTAATACTAGAGACAAGCATGGTAGTCCGAGTACCTTTCCCAGTTCAACCTTGTTATCAGATTCTGTTCTAGTCATCTTGGTACCAAACTAAACACTTTCATTAGACAGTGGAATATCTATCCTAAAGGGAGAAATACTAGCTACACCATAGTTAATCCTCATAACTTCAAATCCATCTTCACTCAAGAATAACTTATAGCCTCCATATGAGCTACTATCCTTCTTTTCCCTTTTCTCCACACAGTTACAGTCATGGATCTGGATACCCTATATTAAGACATTCTTTTGGCTCTCTCTAGTGATCTAATTGCAATAAAATACATCCTAGCAGATGGCCAGTGGTCTACAGACCCAAACAGTCTTCTTCTTCTTGACAATGGAATCTATGTACCATCTACTAGTAATCTTCACACATGTATTCTCTAGTATAATCATGACCACATCCTTGCTAGACATTTTGGTCAAAACAAAACACTAGAATTAGTTTGCCACAGATATTCCTGGCCCAGTCTTTGTGCTGATATACAACAATTCTGCAAGTTCTGTGTCACTTGTATGCAATCCAAGCCATAATGTCACAAGCTTTACAGATCTCTCAAACAACTTCCTATTCCTGAATGACCATGGAATTCTATTTCTATGAACTTTATTGAGAAACTTCCATTATCCTCTGGATTTAATACTATCTTGGTCATAGTTGACTAGTTCACCAAGCAGGTGATCTTTATCTCTGTCCATGATGCCATCACATCTGTTCATTCTTCATGTGTTCTCCAAACATGGCATTCCTTCCCATATCACCTCCAACAGAGGCTTGGAGTTTGTGTCAAACTTCTTCTGTTCTTTAAACACTGCTCTTGATATGCAGCTTTACTTCACTTCAGGCTACCACCCCAAAGGTGATGGACAAATAGAATGCATGAATCAGACTCTCAAGCAATATCTCTGTATATATTTTAATTACTAGCAAGACAACTGGTCTGAACTCCTACCTCTTGTAGAGTTTGCTTACAATAATGCTCTGAATGCTACTACTGGTGTTTCTCCATTCTTTGTTAATAAGGGATATCATCCAAACATCACTGTTTACCCCAAATATGATGTTACTTTCTCCTGAGTCTATAACTTTACCATAGATCTTGATGAATTACAGAGTACTCTCAAAGCTGAAATCTCCATAGCCCAATAGCATTATTAGAAATCTGCTGATGTGCGACATTCCCCTACTTCTAATTTCAAAGTAGGTAACAAAGTCTTTGTCAAAGCTCAGTTCTTCCAAACCACTCAGCCTTCAAAGAAACTCTCTGAAAAATACCTTAAACCCTATGAAATCATTGTCTAGCCTAGTACTCTATTATTCACTCTCTGTCTTCCAGATTTTATGCACTCTACTCACCCAGTTTTCCATGTGTCCATGCTTGAACCCTCTACATCTAACTTTTTCTCCAAGAGAATACAACCAGAGAATACAACCAGCTCCTGCTCCAGTTATAATTGACAGAGAACCTGAATATGAAATTTCTCAGATAGTGGATTCTAACATTGATCACTAACAGGCATACAAACTTCTGTACAAGGTAATCTAGCTAAAGTATGAAGATACTAGAGATGAATCAGAGTAGATCTCCACATCAGGACTTATCTATATCTCCAACTTGGTATCCAATTTCCACATTGCATATCCTAATAAGCCTGGTCTACTTCTTTTGTTTTGATCACACTGTTGCACTTATCCTCTGCTTCCATGCATTTTCCAATGGGGATTTCCTTCATTAATTCCTTAGTACATTCTATCTGCTTATTCTCATTAATCTTCAGTTTCTGTGTACTTTTCAGGGTTTCTTTTTATAACTTTCAGACTTATTTTTATTTTATTTCTTGATTTTCTTACTTATATATTTAGATCACAAAACAAAATTAAAAATAAAGAAAAAACAAAACAACTATTCTAATAGAAGGTAGACGATGGAGTTCTCTCCTCCTAACTTTCTCTGGGGCCATTCTTGGACCCCTTCTCATTATTTTTGCTCTTCTCTATCTTGTTTCCTCCTTTCAAGTACTATCTCCATTTTACTATAGCCCCAATTCTCTCTAACTAGGCCATATTTCTCTCTTAGCCCTTTATCAAGTCTTAGAGGGACATTCTGACTTCTCAGTACTCCTCTACAGTGCCTTTTCAATAGCACTTAGAACTCTACTATAAGTGGGAATCATGGCTAGGGTGTTGGTGTTAGTGTGAGGTATATACCACTGCTTGAAAGCAATGTACCTGGCATATATGAGAAATTAGCTATGAAGAAAAAATTAGTAGAAATAATAATAATAATAAGAATTAGTTACTCATCTTGAGTGGTGCACTAGATAATCCTGCTTAGTCTTTATACCTCTTACAGAGATTAGCACCTCCCATCTTGACTGCAGCACCTCCATAATACTTCTCTGGTTGCTTCTCTTTAGCTTTTTTGGAAAGCTATTGCTCCTCCTCATCTTCAGAGGCAACTTATTTGCACTTAGAACTCATGATCTAGGATCTCTCAGCACCTTCTAATAAAGTGGCTTTCTCTGCTAGCACCTCATCCCAGAGTTGTTGAAGGTACTCTAATATTCTCTTCTTCTTCTTCTCCTCTTCTGCAACCCTTCTCTTCTCAGCTTTCTTTCTTGCCTTCTAAGCCACATGCTCAGCCTGTTGTAGCAACCACTCACTGGAACAGCACTCATAGTTTGCTTACTTCAGCAAAGCTCTTAGTTGGCTATCTAGTAGTAGAGATTTACAAAAGAACTTGACAAAGAGCCCTCGCTGTATTGATTCTCTATTTATATTACAGGCTCCTGGTCCATGCTACAACAATATCTATCCAGCCCTTAAGTCCATGCCTCTACCTCATGTCCATTACTCATCTACCATGCATCTACCTTAAGGCCATCATTGTTATAAGATGAGAGTGTGGACAGACTTTAGAGAGATAGGAGATAAGCACATGACCTGGAAGTCATGTGACAGAGGCTAGAATAGTCTGGAGGGACTTAGGGTCTAGAAGGATCGGGAAGAGTCTAAAAAGAGTTAGAGTTAGGGATGACGTCAAGGGACAATGGTTCCTTATAGTGTACATATGGTGTGCATATGTATAATGGAGATTAAAGGTATGACATCAGGGCACATGTAGGAAGCATGGTAGCCTTAAAGAAAACACATGTGGATGAGTAATAGGACATGA
>Ga0157363_1002911_pt1 | contig 15268 bp, 8 predicted proteins | sample AttsexASBM1_FD_111477 | JGI IMG/M metagenome (GOLD analysis project Ga0157363, IMG submission 111477) | Fungus gardens microbial communities from leaf cutter ant in Ribeirão Preto, State of São Paulo, Brazil - Atta sexdens ASBM1 | ecosystem: Host-associated > Fungi > Mycelium > Unclassified ...
ATTTAAACTGATAAAATATTTCATTTTGTGTCGCATATTATCGATACATAACTGAATTATTGATAATCTTTTTATAGTGGGCAAAATCTGAAGAAAAGATCAGTTCGAATGAGCTCCCGTCAGGCCGTACTTCAAGTCCAGTACATGTGGTACAAAGAACTTGGGAAAGTCGTAATCGCGACGTTCAAGCACAAACATCCGAACGCAATTATAGAAATACCTCGCCACGATCGCGATCAATCTCGCCGAAATCGCCGATAAATAATCGCGAAGAAAAAAAGTCAGACAGTTCACGAGCATCTAAGGGTAAATCTTCTTCGTAATTAATTGATAAAGGCAATAAATTAAAAAAATATTTAAATTAAAAAATTATGAATGTAAATGAGTGTAATACTTTAATTATAAATATTTTTAATTAAATCAAACTATTATTACGATCGAATTGGAAAACAATCTGATGAACAAATAAGTAATAAAATAAAAGCCGAACTAAAGACAAACTAAAAATAAAAGTCGAATATTATGAGAGCATTAAAGAGGAATATTATCAACATTATTATTATTATTATTACATATATTATGTATGTATTAAATATTACTATCTATTTATCTAGGTCATGGGCCTAAGTATAAAATCGGTGAATCCTTTCGGAAGCTGGTAGGCAAATTACGTTCAGCTAGTACGGAGAGAAAGAACAAACGAACAAGTGGTGGTTCTACCTCACAATTGACGCAGACCGACGACAATGGTCCGACCTATTTACAATACAACGTGATCGACAGGAACATTCCTTTCGTCAGCGAAAGGAACACGATGGAGGACAAACCACCGGAAAGACCACCGCGATCACCGCGAAACGCTAACACGTTGAGCAAAGTCACGAAGATCATCAGGACGGCTGATCATGGTATCCAGGAATGGCAACGTAACGAATCTACGCCACCACCCCTGCAGAGGTATTACTTGGGCGAAGATCCTTTCGGCGGCAGTATCTATGGACGTGAAAAAGGATATGAGAACGACCGAGACCGGCTGCGACACGGAAGACCACGTGGCTCCGGTAAAATTGCCGTAGATTCCGAGCACAGGTAATCGAAGTACTCGACATAATGAGAGCGAGACAAATTTTGACTGATAAGTTATCCCCTACTTAAATTAGATCGCTATGCTTATTGCCCCCTTATTTTTATTGCGCTTGTTGAAATATCTTCACATTTTCATTTAACACTGTACAGTGGTGTCTTTTGTAAAAATATTACAGGTCTTCTGTCTTTCTCTTGTCTGGTTTTTTTTAATTGATAAAGAATTACTATTTAAGGTTCATAAGAGAGTTTGTATGGATTAAGTTATAGAAATTGATCAGATGAAATTTATTTTGAAAGTAGATAATTTTGGTTAAAGATATGGTTAAAGATAGAAAAACGAAAGGAGAAATATTATGAGAATTATGAATGATGATGTTGATTTTCACCAAGGGAAAATCGATTGTGAATTGAAAGTGTGAGGGATCTAACTTAATCCGAGACACTCTACATAACTATCTATGCATGAAACGTTTATCAGGAATGACATAGTGTTCCAAAGATATTTCACGCTTTCATTGTCAGTAAAAATTTGTCTCTCGGTCAGAATTTGTCATCATGAAATAGACGACGAACTTGCTATCTCATATCGTTCGATCGCCAAAGATGGAGTTAGTTGTACAAGCTTCAGGAGCCAAAGTGCGAAGTTTAAATCGGGTCGCTTGGGTATATCTTTTAAGTCGAAATTCGGCGACTCCGTGCTTCGATTTAGGGTGAAGGCTGCATGAAGGGACGCATGGGAACGAACATATATATGATTCGATAGACTCATTCGATCGTCGCCGCCGCAAACGTCGACGAAAGAAAATCCGCACGACTAGGCAATCACCTTTCGGAAACAACCGCGTTTCAGCGTCGCCTCCAGCTCCCTCGGCAGATTTAGCAAGTCCACTAGCAGACTGGTTAGCGATCAAGAGAGGGAGGAGCACTTCCGGACCATCCAGACGTTACCGCGAAGCCTGCATTCTACCGGTGATGAACAATCAGCTCGTTCTCAGACCAGACGATACCAAGCACCGAATATCGGCAGATACGGCAAAATGAGCCAACATCACAGCAGCATGATCAACATATCGATCAAGAACACGGTGAACATGTCGCCAAAAGTGAACGCGACATCTGTTTACAGCACTATTCAAGCTCCGCCGAAACCCGAACGTACATACAAGTCATCACTGTCACGCAGTAAAAGCTTTAATGTTGAGGCCAGCAAGAATGGCGTCGACGCACCAATCCGTATACCGTATACCTCCAATTTGCACCTTAATCGCCTGGACGAAACGCCGCCGTTGAAGAGTCCTGGTATTCTTGCCAGCATTAGCCGTAGTAACAAAGATTTATTAAGAGACGGCAAATATTAAGGTCAGTGACATAATAAACTGCATATCCTTTCGGATGTTAAATTACTATCCTTCCTCGCGAATATTATTATAAATAAAATCTTAATTTATCTCAAAGTGATGTAAAACTTAGAAGAGAAGCTATTAATCTGATAAAATAATGAATTATACATTTGTATTTTACATATATTATAGATTCTACTGCATACGTACTTTTGATATTTCTTATATCTTTTTTTATTTCCTCTCTTTTGCTATCATTCAAATCTCCCGTTTTAGCTTTTTTATTTCCCTTTTTAATTATATAAATTTTTCAATTTATCTAATTCTTATTAAACAATTGATTTCATTACTATATTATCACTTCATTATGTATTTTAATGTGGGATTTTGTTGACGTAAGTAATTGTAATGATTATAAATACACAACATCCTGGAACCTTATTCAAGAAATTAGCAAGTTTTGCAGTTACAATTTATAATCGTTTTTACAGACTATTTTCGCGTAGACAAAATAAATATAAGTTCTACTGTATGACATACACGTTTTGAATTATTTAATGTGAATTAGATCTATTGAAGTCAAGAAACTGCATTCTTAGAAACTGATTATATAGAATTAAAGTAGAACTGATAACAATCGCTAAACCTTCTGAAATACAAAATGTTTCTTATATCTTTAACGTTTACGTGCCACGTATATTTTTGACATTTAAATTACTGACATTCTCATAAAACAGAATATATGAAGGTCATAATTATTCTTGGTATATAATGTACAGAATGCTCTTCTTTACTGTATATTTCTTGTATTTTATTAATATTTTTTTTTGATAATCTGAAGAATTTTTTTTCATGAGCAATCATATTAAAAACGATAATTTTGAAAAAAAACATCACAAGACATTCTGTACGTTCATTACCACACATTTTTTATTTTTTATTAACAAATGAATATGTACGAGTTTCATATAGATGCGATATTATTTATATTGTTCATATTGTTGATTTACAATAATATAATATGAATATATACATATAAGCAAAAGTTCTTTCTTTTATCTATGCATATTAATTAATTCTTATATCTTTTATTTAAAATGTTACGTATATTATAACACAGAAAAATTCATTTGATTGTTTGAACTGTATAATGTGAAAAAAATTACTTTAATCTCTTTCGTTGAAAAAATATGTTTATCTAAATCATTAAATCATTATTTATATTATCCAGCAAACAACGAATATAACATATACATATAAATACATATAAATACACTTGTTATATGTCTATGTTAATTGTTTGCTGGATATTTACTTGTATTAAGTTCTACACAAATAAAGAATAATAGAAAAAAATTATTAAAATATTTTTTGATCGATCACAAAAAAATGTAATTCTTTTTTTATTTTTATTTCACCTTTTTATATGTATCGTCTGAGGCTAATTTTTGGAATTTTCGGAATTTTTTGATAGCGAAAAATGTGATCATCGCGTTTGTAATGTACGTGCTAATACATACAACGCAGATATCTCTATATAAATATAATATATGACTTAAGTATATTGACAAAATATTAGAGATTATTCCCAGAATAACAGTGGCAGCCGAAAAGGTGTAATTATTAATCACACCTGAAAAAAATGATTTCGTTAAGACCTATTGCTATATAGATACGTAGCGACAATGATTGAATACATACTTAAAATTGCGACCAGAGTATAAAATATTAAACCATATATAGGATTTCGGATGTGAAACACAGAATCTTTTGGAAACAATCCAAATCCTTTGCCATACCTGAAATACGATATTTATACGTTAATTTGTTACTATTTATTTTGTATATGTTTGTCTGAAATAATTTTACGATTATTCATACACAATTATCAATTTTGAATAATTTCATGTCATTTTGTATTTTATCTAAGTTTTATTTTCATTACGTTTTATTAATCTCAGTATATGACTTAAAAATTCGCGCGGTTGAAGATAGCAATTATGGCTGAATATGCATGTCATGTTTATTGTTACTCCGTGGGAGTAATGAGTCTTCTACATTAAGCCATTAGTCATAAATCAGAAGTCAAAAGTTAAAAATTGACCAAGCATAGTCATCATCTGACTTCTAATTTATGATTAATGGCTTATTGTAGAAGATCTATAAAGGGTTTCACACATGAAATGCATACATGCAACATAAAGCCATTAAACCAATGAGCATCTATCTTATGTAAATCAATACAGCGACAGTATGTTAGATGCTCATTGGTCCAGCAATCTTATGTTATACTTATGCTCCATTATACACTTCATGTGTAAAGTCTTTTAAAGCCGTAGCACAGACTTTTGCGTAACGCATAATGCATAGAGCTTAAGAGAATCAATCAAAATTCTTCTTTTTTATGGAATAGAAGGAAAGGAAAGATTCTAATTAATTGATTCGCTTATGCATTATGCGTTATGCAAAAGTCTGTGCTGAGATCTTAAGGATATATTCATTATGCAAATTTGTGGATATACCCTAACTACTCTCCATCTTTAAGGCTCTCTAATCTTGAAGATGCTGAATGCAAAAAGTGCAAGTAACACGAACAGACCAAACTTTAGAGTCACCGCACTTTCCATAGCACGGATAAAAGCCGCAGCACAGACTTTTGCATAAGTGCATAAGCAAACTAATCAGAATTTTTCCTTTCCTCTCATAGAAAAGAAGAATTTTGATTGATTGATTCCCTTATGCATTATGCTTTATGCAAGAATCTATGCTGCGGCCATAACTCAATAACTGTAACGTATTATAAGAATTAGCCAATCAGAATTGAAAATTTTTAATTTTTAATTTTTTACTGTGATTAACTAATTCTTATGTCACGTCTTATGATTATTATTACGAAAAGTATGTGATAATCCTTAGAACCTTACATTCCACGTGATCCAATGAGAAACAATTTCTTGGACTTGTTAAAGTTTCTTTATGTAGCACTTACTCAGCAGCAATCTTCTTTGTAATTATTTACAGTGCGTTTCATGCATGATGCATTCTAGTGAGAAATGAAATAGATGTCAAATCGACATCGATTCGATGTCGATTCCATTATCATTTCTCATTGGGACATGATATATTAATTTATTCTTATTGCTCACCGAATATTAAACAATAGAATAAAATAAATGATAATTATCAACACACCACTAAAGATGCTATTTCATTTGTGCGTTTTTGTTATACGATAAAAACAAATGAAATAGTGGCTTAATGTATTTGTTGTTCATGAAATCGAGCATAATGCAAACATGCAAATATTAATAAAATATTTTTATATCCGATATCGCGTATATATATGTATATCATATTATGAAACAATGAGAAACAGTCTATATTTTTGAAAAATTAGCGAAGCTTCAACATTTATTCACTGATTCTGAACAATGTTCATGTTCATGTATTATATAACGAAAAAGAATTATTAAATAAAAAAAAATCATAATGAATTATACATAGAATGAAGATATAGATTAATGTTCGTTTAATTATGTTCAAGACTTGAACATATGTTGAGTCGCATCCAAGTGTCATTGCACTGGTTCGATAATATTTGAGCGTGCTTACTCGGTCATAAATACTTTGGTGCAGCTTATATGTTCGGAAATATCGCACAGTGGCTGGTACGAATCATCTTGATCCTTTTTGACCTCCACGGTGTAAGCGTAGTACGAAAAAATGAAACCAAGCACGCACATTAATACGATTCCGGCGTTGAATTTTTGGAACGCGCAATTTCCAACCCCCGTCATTGTTGTTACGAAATGATACTGTGCAACACTGTGGAACGTTACTAATTTGTTATTGCTCCACTGTACACTCTCATATTACATATTTTCGTCGATATCCAACACACTGACGGTATGACTCATTTGATGTTCAAAGATTACTTCGAGATATTTGGAAAGTGATGCGTCATATTTGCACAAAACAGCTGTACTAATAAGACAACAGCGAAAATCGATAACGGAATATTACATCATGTTAATCGCTTTACTCACCGTCGCATCGATTTAAGTGTCAAATGTGTTCACCAACGTGGAAAACGATTCTCTTGGAATACCATTTGCATATACTTATTTAGGATTCAATGAGTGCAACGATCATCTTTTTATCATGCTGTTCTAACGAATTGAAATTATTTCTTTTTTTTTTTGAGAATTTTACATTACTTAGATCCGATTGCACCAACTTTACTTACTTTATGTTTGTTCGCGTCTCATGTTTCAGCATGTTCCAATGTGCTCTTGTTATATCTTCTATGAGCACTTCAATGAGCGTGTTAGAGTGAGTAAATGCTATGGTAGAAGCATTTTAGAGCATGTTAGAACATGCAACGCGAACAAACCTTTTGATTTTAAGTAAGGCTTAAAATTCTTTCTGTCTCTGTCTCATTTTGGCTTTAAAACAAAACAGATAGTTTTAAATCTCACTTAAAATCAAAGTAACATTGGTGCAACTGGGCCTTAATAAATTTAGTCTTTAATCTACCTACGAATGTCATATATTGTATTGTCACATATTAAAAAAAAGATGAAACTGATAGAGAAACTTGATACGATAGATATTTATTTAATAGCAGCTATTTTTTAATTTCTCTCATATCACTGTTTTAAAAATAACATCAGTAATTATTTGTAAGACTTAAAAATTAAAGGGCTGATCAAAAAATAATTCTGCCTTAAAGTATACATATCTTATAACATGGTTCTTAATATTAATAAGAATTATTTATGTGCGAAAGAATTTATATGTGATTTATATGTGATTTTCGTATATTAGTATACACTACATTTTGAAATTTTGAAAAATATACACATTGAAAAAGACAATATTCGATAAATAAACATTAAGACCATGAACTACTTAACTAGTTACAACATATATTAATTACTCGTAAAAAAGATTAATTATAAAGAGCTATGAATCAGTTTATGATGTGTTATCCACATACAATATCTTTCTCACATATTTTAAATATGTCGAGTCGACAATTCTTGTCACTTATTCCTGTGGAGCCATTGCTCTGGCTTGAGCTTTAACACGCTTTTCATATTCCAAACGATTTTGGCTGCAAAAGAAATCTCCAATTATTCTTCAGATTACTATTGTTCATAATCTGAACATGTCTCATAAATACCAATATATTGTATAAGCTTCGGCTTGAGCTGGATCTTTCACATTTGGCTCGTTCAATAAATCCTGAATACCAAGGAGGATTTGCTTGATTGTGATAGCTGGTCGCCAGTCTTTCTCTTCATCCAAAAGCGACAAACACACAGTGCCTGATGGATAAACATTTGGATGGAATAGAGGAGGTTCAAATTTACATTTTGGTGGGCTTGAAGGATAGTCATCTTTGAAAATCATACGTAACTTGTACAGGCCACCCTCCCAAGGAGTCTGCAAAATTGCAAATTTAATACGAATATTTGTCACCTACACTTGAAAAAAATTGACTTACAGATTTCTTTCCAGGTATCGCACATTCCCAACTCATCAAGTTAAGGGAACCGTCTGGATTTTTTGTTGGTCTAGCTACAAACCCCTACAAATAGTTCTTATATTATTTACAGGAAAAATTCAAATATATACACAAAATTTAAACAATTTTAAACACAACACTAAAATAAGTTTCTCTAAAATTTCATGATAATTCAGTCTTATTATTAAATATTATACATTAATTACAGATACCAATTAGTTTGATTCTTTCTACAGATAAGATAAAAATTGCTTATACAAATAAAAATGTTGGTTATGATAAAACAAATAAAGTTTAACATAGATTCCCGCTTTTAAGATGTGTGAAATGCCATGCGGGTGATACAGGGCCATTGTTTACAATCGTGACGACGGAGTAACGTGATCAGTGTTCTGCCCTGCCGATTCTATGGCGCACTAAGCGGGAAACCGATGGCGCGTTCCCGCGGGAAAGCATACAACGAGGAACAGAAACTCACGAACGGATGATCCTTCCTCCATGCTTTACGCTCCTCAGCGAGCCTGGCTATCGCTATCCCTGACATTGGGCCTTCGACGATGCGGCAATTTTCTAGAAAATACTCGCGGTTGGACGACGCAAAACAGCGTCCTACGTTCTCTCGATCACGTCGTCCCGATGTGCCTTTGCTTGCAGTCCTGCCACGGAATTTGAATACCGCCGATGCCAGCCGACGCCGACAGGCGAATCCGTAAAATGCGCTTTTCTTGAGGGTGCACAGTGCAACCGTCGTCGTTGTTAACCAGATAGAGGGTTACACACCGATCGCGTTCATAAAAGCGCCACGAATTCATTCGCGTGCGTATGATCAGAAATTTGCGAGAAGGTTTTTTAGGGGATAAACTGACATTTAATGGCGAAAACTCGATCGATAAAGAAGATTCATTTTTTTGGACTAAATATACAGACACGGACAAATAGCGTGGATTAAAAACTTGTCCAATTCGCTGATTCGCTAGTCCAATATTTCATCGAATGTGGCTCACAATTTGAAAATCTAATGCGTACATTTGTGCAGATTAAATATTAAATACGTTAGATTTGAACCATTTAAAACAGTTTAAGAAGCAAAAAATAGATTTATGAATTTTATGATTCAAATTTAACGTAATTATGAAAAATAAATTAATTTGTTCATTACGTATTGAACAATTTTTACACTAAATAATCACTTTCAATTAACTTTTGAATGAATCATAGTTGAATTAAACATAGCATTTTTGTGTTGTCTCACACATCATACTTACATTTTATACTCACATTTTATTTTTATAAATAAATTTTTTCTATGGATATTTTCTTGCTAAGATTTGACAAACTAATTTATTAGAATTAAATTGTCGTGATCGAACTTTTTAATATTTTTTCGATTATTTATTTTGTTTTAATTTTTAATTTATTCATTAAAAATTGTCACTAAAAATTGTCACTAGAAAATGTTGAATAATTCGATTCTAATCATATTCAACGTAAATTTCTTATTTAATGCAAAAAGCTACTTTCACATACACGATGATGTTTTTAAAATTGAAAATTATAATGTCTGATCCGAATTGAAATTACGGTAATATATAATATATTTATTAATTACAGACAATAAAAAATGCCACAAATTCAATAATATTACCGCAAATATCTTTATGTTTTGCAATTGTTTTTAAAAATCCGAAACTTGTAATAATGAGATGTATAATGTCCGTTTACCGGCTGACGTTGTTCACTGTTTGAAAAATGTATTATCGCAATATGTATCACTGCATGAGTATAAATCGCATCTCCACAACTGTTATCGCATAATATGTTCATTACATGTTAAGCCGTTTAAGTTATCCACCTGCAGACACGTCGAATACAACATCTATTTTCTCATTAGCATCACTGCTATTCTTGATACGACACCTATCGCGTTAACGCATGTGATGCGAGTGTGTCGTTAGGTTGACACCTATCGTGTTAAAAAAAAAGTGCTGAGTGATACAAAAATTCCATTACATACCCTTTATAAATTACTGTTTGTTTGTGCGAACTCATCAACGTTGATACTTATTTACTGTATCTTAACATTTCATGAGAATGATAGTGCAACGAACTTTTCTGTGAGTATTTATTTATCTTTTGCTTTCTTCTTATGATTTAACATTGCACGGATTTTATTATAATTTTTAAATCAATTTTGCAACGGCTTCTCCAAAGTTTTGTAAAAGATTTTTATAAGATATCGATCGATCATTGACAGCACATCAATTATTATGACTTATAAATTCATGAAATTTTAAGTAAGTCATTAGCGTTAAAGATTTTATAATACATTCAATATAAATATCTATTAAAAAATAAATATAATTTGCCAAAAAATTAATATTTTTACTGTAATGTATTTAAAAACTGTCACATTTATTTTCATTGATTTAGATTTATAAACAAATACTATTTTGTATGGATAATTATGTGTTGTAATTAGAAGAAGGCACTTAATTGTTATATTGATTAAGATTCCTATTCATTCACTATTACTATCTTTAATTACGATGTTAAAAACGAGAAAGCACAAAATAAATATTTTTGCAAATTATATTTGAATAGAAATATTTTTCAATAAAACAACATTTTCAATTGACAGAATAGACTTATAAAATGTATCAAAAACTATCTTCTTATTTCAAGAAGAAATTAACAAAACAAAAGGAGAGTTTTTGGTATATTTTACAAATCGATTCTATAGATTGTAAGTTTTGTTTTATTGAAATATATTTTCATTAATATACTTTGCAAGAATTTTATTATGAATTTTCTTCTAATAATCACAATCTGAGATCTAGTATAGTAAAGGAGCCTTAAATTTGTAAAGTTCTTCATATGAAGGAAGGTTCACCGTTAAGCGGAGAGATAACTGTAACGATGATTTACACAATATTTAGTATCAACGCGACAATGTTACGACAATCAAAAACAAGGCGAAGACATTTGCATTGTATAATTTGTTCATATAATTTATTCATTAAAGATGGTTAAGCTGTTAAAATTGAATTGTTTGGAAAGCGGCGGCTAATCAATCGTGAAAGTGTTTCAAACTGATAAGTTAAAACGATCGCGGTGCGCATCAAAAGCTAGGAAGACAAATACGAGATATTAAATTATGTACGTAAGACAGTTTAATGCTGGCGAATATAATGGTACATCGGTCTTGTTATCGTCTTGCGCAAATAACGAAGCTGCCAAGTAATAAAGATTATAAATCTCACAGCTAGCCTATCGTGCACCATCTATTTACTTCCGTCGCACGTCTTTACGAGAGTCCACGAATTGTGTAATATTGTTAAACAAACTATTATTTTATCAAATAGGATAAATTATGTCTCTACGCGATCACGCATAGATGTTTAAATATGATGAGCGCAAGGAGCTAGTTTTGATATCATGAAGAAGCATATCTAACGTTCGCGAGATAACTTCGTATTGTAATTTGATATCTTCCTACACAATTAAATCGTTTTATTTATAGATTCGCGTTCTTAATATATGTACATTTTTCACGTGGCTTTACGAAAGATGACGAGATTTGTTATCATCCACGAGTCAATATTCATTCCGAATGTGACTTTACGGAAAGTCGACAACGTCTCGTCTGTTTTAACGGCTTTAAAGATGAATGGAGAGCAAGGTAATGCTAAGAACTAAATCTAAAATATAAATTTTTTATAAATATCGAGTTAATATTGTTGATTTCTTGACGCAAAATTAAAATTTATCTAAAGGCTTGCAGAAACATTGTTGTAACATTTGCACTGTTATTACAATATTGTTGAAACATTACAATATCGCTGCATTATCAGAATGATCTGTGCTATATAAGTTTGATATTATAATTATTTTAAAAAGATAAAGCATTTTTAAAAAAGTAAAATAATATTTTTAGGGTTAAAGATGTGCAAGTACTTATTTTTTGCGTATGGCCGAAAGCAACGTTTGATCCGCAAGAGATTCTACGGGGATTCACATTTTTACGAAAGTTAATAATCGCGAACAGTAACTTAACTCAATTATCAACTGCATTTCCAAGCGAGATGCAATTTCTGGAGGTAGAAAATGCTTGCCAAATGGACAGCAAGCGAAAACTTTGTCTATACTTCATTAAAGTTGCTTATTCGAATTTTCATGGACAATAAGTGGGACAGTTTTAACATTACTTTATCAAAGAATAGGATACAAGTTCAGCAAACTGTCTTGGAAGACATTGATCATGAAAATTCGTTTTTATCGTGAGATTATATTTTGCATGTTTTATCTTGAAAGTAAAGTATTTATGAAAGCTTGGAGGAAATGTTTATATTAATTAATAGAAAATCAATGTGATCGGCACCAAACTGTATTTACTACCGAACGATGCGTTCTCTAATCTGCGGACTTTGAGATGCCTCGACTTAAGAAATAATGCTCTCGAAGAGATCAATATTACGGTTTTTGATGTACCTACGTTAAAAGATATCTATCTGACCGGTAAGAATAATTCGATAAAATTTTGTGCAAAACAAATTTGTCAAATAAATAAGTTATGATTTAAGAAAATCTGGTAAATTAAAATTATACTATATTTTTTGTGAAATACTGTGTAGTACTTCTATAATGCTAAATTTTTTTACGTGATTAATGAATTGTTTAATCAAAATTGCATTCGATTGATGCGCGAATGGTGGATAATTAATGAAGATGTACTGACGAAGGTAATCCATTGAGATGTACGGAAGATGTAGCGTGGATTTTGGACTCTAGTGAAGGATCAGCCGCGAGTAAAGTCGTCGACAAAGACAAATTACTTTGTGCTACGCCGCATGATGGAAGACCGCTTGTCCCGGTTGTCAAGATAATCGTGGTAACGAGAAAATGCATCTTCTTCTTGTAATTGATGATTAAACAGATCTTGAGTTCCCCGCTAAATCAATCTGATTTTCAGACATTGAAGGAGGAATGCAAAGGGACTGTTTGCGATTGCGAATTGATTTACGTTACACCTCCAGGCGAACTTACGCAAAGACAGCTTATAGTTTTTATTTCAGTCAATTGTAGTTATCGTGGTCTAACAGAAATGCCTGAATTTTTACCCACAGATACAAACATTCTTCATCTAAGTGGAAATAAGGTCATTTATATTTACATAATTCTCGCTCCTTAAACAATAATTTTTACAGACGCGTCATGAAGTAGTTATGAAGTAGAATTACAAAATGTTACAAATATGAGATTCAGATATTTATAATATCAAAGCAATTTATAAAACATCAAATTAGTCTATAAATTTATTAATATTTTTAAAGAAAAAATATATTTTTTTATTCAAATTTTTTAAAGAGTAAATAATATATATTTGCAAAGAATAAATATAACATATTGAAAATTATTTCCCTTTAGTTTTCTTATATAATGCACTTTTCATATATCTATATATTATAATGATTCACATATTAGATACAGTGGTTAAAATACTTTAATCTGGTCTGTTGTTTACTATAGATTAAGGACCTAACTCCGCTTGCGACAAATCCCGCTTACAAGTCCCTGTTAGACCTCTACATAGACGATAATCTGGTAGAATCTATCGCTCGCTTAGAAGGATCAGACTGGTTGGACCATTTCCGACGCCTTAATCTTCGAGGGAATAAACTTACCGATGTTAGTTTGCCGTGTCAAAGTTATCAGATGTCACGTAAGCAAACAATCCGTTTCATTTGACGGATGTCGGAATATGGAAAAACTGTTTGAGTTGATTTCGTGCAGCACGGTAGACGATTAAGAATTAAGATATGCGATTTAGGGAGATTATAAAATATCATGCGCTGTTTTTTATATCACCATAGTTGTTATTTCATCATTGTATAAAATCACAAATACAGTTTATGATTCTTTAGTTTGCGTTTTTTATTAGTTGCCTACTTACGCTCTGGAGGATGCATTGCTGCACAATAGAAATGCAGCTAATCTGTATCTCGGCAATAATTCATGGACGTGCGACTGTCACTTTACACCGGGCTTTCAGGTTATAAAATTTAATTAATAATATACAGGATGTCGCAAAAATTTATAATTCAAAGTACTATAGCAAGTTCTCAAAAATTAAGTAAAAAAGTTATTTGTAAATTTTATTTTTAAGATAATAAGGGTTTAAGTATAGTCAATTGCATATGTTCAGATGAGAAATTATTGCTTAAAATAAAAATTTACAAATAACTTGTTTTTATTTAATTTTCGAAAATTTTCTTGCTACTTATATATTTTGAGTCAAAAATTTTGGGACACAGTATATTATATATAGAGTTTTTACATACATGTTTTTAAATTAATTGCCAATAAGATTAGCATAATTACACCATTTTGTACAAGTAAATTCCATAGTCTTCAATCATATAAAATTCTTAAAAGATCATATCAAAATAGATAAGGTAATATAAAAAAAATAATATTAAATTTAATTTTAATTTTCAATATTCTACTTACATTTTTTTTGAATTTCTTACTTGTAATTTAAAAAAGATCTTAAATGATCTACTATCAGAACTTAATCATTATTAATTTAATCATATGATTTTATTTAACATTTTTTATAGGATCTTCTGATCAGGCATCCAAATATAATAAAAGACATCAATGACATAAGATGCGCGTTTACGAGTGACAACGATAATTCAAACAAACAGGTAACTACTGCATGTATTTTTTATCAAGTCAGATTGAAACGTAGACGCATGAATAATGCAATTAAAATGCAATTGCCTGCTTTAACATAATAAAATGACTCTCACAGATTCGTGATCTTACGCGGACAGAGATCTGCATTTTACCAGACGAAGACTCTTGGCTTCATCCCCTCGATATCTTGAACATCATATTGGCGTCATTAATATTCCTCGTGCTTGGCAAGCTTTTGTATGATTATTGGTCTTTTAAGAAAACCGGAAAGCTACCTTGGATAGTCGCCAAAATACCATGATAGCGGTACAAGTGCCTCTTGCAAAAGAGTGTTTGAACGATCGAGTGTTTGATCATTAAGAGTAGCAATGAAAATTGTAATGAAGGGATGAATATACCTGCATTAAAATATTTTTTTATTTACAAAATCTCTTTTTTCTGTAAATTCAGTAAATATCTTAAACTAAACTAAATATCTTAAATATAATTAAAGTAATAAAGTTTTCTGCGCGCGCTTGTGTGTGTGTGTGTGTGTGTGTGTGTGTGTGTGTGTGTGTGTGTGTGTGTGTGTGTGTGTGAGAGAGACATAATATGTAACAACTAAATAGAGACA
>Ga0157363_1002912_pt1 | contig 15268 bp, 4 predicted proteins | sample AttsexASBM1_FD_111477 | JGI IMG/M metagenome (GOLD analysis project Ga0157363, IMG submission 111477) | Fungus gardens microbial communities from leaf cutter ant in Ribeirão Preto, State of São Paulo, Brazil - Atta sexdens ASBM1 | ecosystem: Host-associated > Fungi > Mycelium > Unclassified ...
AAAAAAAAAAAAAAAAAAAATTTATATATATATATATATATATATATATATATATATATATATATATATATATATATATACATACATATATATTAATATTATATATATTATATATACATCTATATTAATATTCTGTTAATCTAATAGTTCATGTTCATGTATTAATTTATGATTATATTATAGGATTTTATTTTAAAGATTTTGTAAGATTTTTCATCGAATATATTATTCCATAAAAAATTTTAGGAAATGTATAATTTATTAATAATTTCATAATAATTTTATTAACTTGAATTTATTTAAAAAATTTTATAAAAATGGTAATTTCAAACAAAGGGCATTGTAAAAATTTTGTCTTAGAATACTTTACATTCTGTTTCATAATTTTTATTAAATCGTTTATAAAATGTCTTTTGTGTATTTCAAAGATTTTTATCGTTACTGAAATTTTATGCACATTGTAAAAATTTCACTTTAAAATATTTTACAATCTGCTTTGTATCTGTTTTTTTTTTACGTTCATAAAAAGTTATTTGTATATTTTAAAAAATCCTATTGTTATTGATAATATTTCATACCAAGTTGTCTCAAGTTTATTACCAAACATGATAAAATTTGTAATGAATTTTGCAGTAAAAAATAACGAAAAATTCTCTCCATATATAATAGGAGCGGCCTCTTGAGAGGGGGGGGGGGGGGGGGACCCTAAGGCCACGGGAAACTGCTTAGAAGCACTTTTGTGCGGGGGGAACGAAAAAAATTTTGTAAAAAAAGGGGGGGCCCCTTGGGGGGGGGGGGGGGCGAGCCGAATGGCCTACGTGAATCCGTTAGGAGCTCATTTGTGCTGTGGCTGAGCAAAAAACTTTTGTAAAGAACGTGCGGAATCGCCACTGACGAGAGAATTTTCAAGAATCAAGCCGAGAAAGATTGCCGAGGAGGATAACGGAAGGATGCAGAGGATGAGATGAGCGTCGCCGTCGCTGCTGTAAAGCTGACGATCCGAGTTCGCTAGCGGTTGGATCGCGCGTGGAAAAACTTACGTCGCAGAAAGCGATCAACTTAATGGCCGTTGAGTCGTGGAATAGCGTGTCATCCTCCCAAATATCGTGATTAAATGAATTACATCTTGTCGAGTTGAATGATTCGCGCTTGTCCCTCTTGCCACAGTCGAGTCATTTTAGATTTTCATTTTGTTTGTGTAGTATCGAAACGATTATTGCGATCGTGTCGCACTTTCGGATTAGTGTTCGACTTTGCGTCGGCGTCACCCTCTCGGGTAATGTGCGTTACTTTGTGCGAGTTTCTGGTGCGCTGTCGAGAGGTTTGATTCATATTTGATTGTCGTTTATCAGTTACCTGCGAAGGCGATCGCGAAGAAGTCAGAGCTCGCAGTCTAACATACAGAGTCGCCTGGCATTAGAAGTAAGCTGTTCATTGTCTTTCGTGAAAGTTAATTATATCGAGTCCAGCGGAGGGAGCGAGGCTCCGGAAATTGCATGTAACTAATTCGTTAAATACAACTATTTTCTATTTCTTTATTATCTCAGGTGTGATTTCTACCTTTCTCGCTCTCTGACAACTTTCCCACCTTTGACGACTCAATCTCTGCTGTCGCGAATTTGAGTGAAAGTTGAGGAGATTATCGAAAGAGTAACACGCTCTTTCCTGGTGCCTGGTGCCCAATTTACTTAGTGAAAAGTTAAGAGATTTGTCAAAAATCCGCCTAGCTGTCGAGATATTACACTATCGAGTGAAAAGGTACTTTTACGTAAAAGCACGTGACGAGTTGTGCCATCGCTGGCGAGTACGGTTATAATATATATATATACATATATATAATTATCCGTGCAGAAAATTATTAGGGCTTAAAAAAGGATCTGATTAGTATGCTTTAAAATTAATCGGATCCTATTAGGCGAGGATTTGGATCCTGTATGGTATATAACAAATTGTTTATTAGGATCCTATAAGTAAAAATTATCGGGAACCTATAAGGATAAATTATTAGGCCCTATAAAGAAAAATTACACAGGTCCACAAAAAAAAGTATCTGTTCTAGAGCGGAGACCCAGCTATTCTTATGTATTGAGTCGCTGAATACGAATCTGATATAAAAATAGGTCCATTCAGGGCAAATTTTCAATCTAGAGCAAAAAATGGGTCAAAAATGGGAAAAATAGGAAAAAAGATAGTGTAACTCGAGTATATACGCCGCATCTATCAAAAACTTAATTTATTATTATAAAGTATTATTTACTATGTTTAAAGTAAACGAACTATATAACAGTAAAAATTGTACTATCTACTATTATGAAAAAAATATTAGAAATATTTATTTTTCGTATTAAAAAACTTGAACTTTTTGAAACCCTTGCATTTTTGCCGTATATCTCATAGGGGTGGGATATATGGCAACTCATAGGGGGAGGAGGATGTACAGCTCATAAAAAATTTACAAATAATGCGTATAAATAAGACGTAAAATAACACAATAACTTATAAAATGTGTTTATTAAGGAATAAGAATGATATATAAATATGTGTATGAAGTTGATAAATAATAATTACAATCTTCCTATATATATTACAAGTGTTACGACATGAGATACATGTAATGCACAATTTAGTGCACTGAATTCAATCTGCTTTCAATCTGCTATTCAATCATACTTTATATGTTTTGGCATAAATCCCGTCCACTAAAAATGTATATCTCAAACAGGGATATATAAGACAACAAACTAAACAAAGAATACAAAAGCAAAACACTTTTGCTATATAACATGCTTTATTATTTCTCTACACGTATGTATCATGAAATAACTACTAATCTTATACACGCCCTACAATAATCATTTTATATAGATGAATTTATGATGCTACTTATTACAATGACAAATCGATTTAACTCAATAATTTCACAATAATTTCATTAATATTAATAATGAAAAGTTGAAATCAACTCAATACTAATATAACATAAAGACATAATATAAAGAGTAGTTGCGAGAAAACTACCCCCACTCCTTCTATTTTTTCTGCGGCGTAAATCCCAGCGCGGTGTATTTGCCGAAGTTATCCTACATAATAGATACGAGAGAAGCGCGGAAGAGATACGGAAAATATGCAAGGTAGATGCGAAAATAGTACAGAAGGAGTCTAGAAAAAATGCAGAAAAGATATTAAAAAAATGCAGAAAAGGTGAAAATAAGTGGAAAAAAGGTGCAGAAAAATACAGAAAAAGTGCAATATAGAAGGATAGATAATATACAGATTTTTTTTCTATGATTTTCGGAATGCAGCCTACTTACCAAGCAATTGGTTTTTATTTACGGATCCATAAGTAAAAATTTAACCAATAATATTATTAATATAATATAATAATAAAATTAAACCAATTGTTCGGTAAGTAGAATACATTTCGACATCCAAAAGAAGTGTCGCAATCTTTTAATCGGTGAGTGTACAATAGATAAATAGATAATGCAGATAAATACATAAAGTTGATACGTAAATAGATAAAGTAGACAAATAAATATATAGCATATATAGATAAATGGATAAATAAATGGATAAATAAATGTATAAGTAAATAGATAACACAAATAATAAGATTAATAAGTATAATTAGGTAGATAGAATACGTATATAGAATAGATAATATATATATATGAATAGATAATATATATATATGAATAGATAATATATATAGTCTTATATAGATAATCTATATAAATCAAAGAATTAATGCCTATAATTCCTATAAGAGTTAAACATAAATGTAATTATTCGAATAATATTAAGAATGCGATTTAATTTTGAGGATTCTTTTTCTCAAAAAGTGATTTATTTAAAATAATAAACGATAATCTTGATCAATATTTTCCTTTGTTTTATATAACTTTTTTCCATTTTTCTGGTAAAAGATGGATTTCACAGTAATAAAAAAATTTTTCGGAATTGATCCAATTTTCAATAAATTTTCACAAATCTTCGAAATTATGAAAGTGTGTATCTTTCAGAACATGTTGCATTGGTCGCAACAAGTGAAAATCAGATGAAATAATGTCTGGAGAACACGCGGTATGCGGTAAAACTTCCTATTTCAGCTCTAATAACATTTGCTTCATTGCAATATGAGATCGAGTATTGTCGTGAAGAAGGATCATTTTGCGTCGTTTACTTGCTACTGGAGATTGTTTTCAGTCTAATACTTGCTTCAATTTGTAAATAAATATTATTGTAAATATAATAAATATTATTGATAGCGATCAGCGGTGATAATTTCTTTCTGATTAAAAAAGTTCGTAGTATACAACACCTTCTTGGTTCCACTAAATACACACATACTTTTGAATGAATATTACGCCTCGAAGTAAATGTTATTGGTTGGCCTGGATCAACCAGTTCAATAATTTTTTTCGTTTGGGATTATCGAAATAGATTTTTCCACAGTAACAATTTGATACAAAAAGCTTTTCTTTTTTTGTTTGAATAGAGTGAAATGCAAAATTGAATGTTCACAATGTTCGTAATGACATTTTCTGACAATTGATGTGGAACCCATTTTCTTTTTTTGTGAATCTTGTTCATCATTTAAAGATTAGTAAATACACGATCAACACATTTAATTCTCTTGCAAGTTCTGAAGTGGATTGTGCTGGATTTTCGTTCAATAATGCAAATCCGATTTTTGAGCTTTTTTGTCTTGAACGATCCTTGTGGTTAACAATGATCACTTTTGAATCGTCTGAACCAACATTCACATGTCTTAATTGATAGAGCAACATAAGTTCTATTAGAATTCTATGATCTTCAGCTTCACGTTTTCTTTTGATTAAAAAATAAAAGTAACACATCGAAAATACTCTTTACAAAGCTTCATTTTTTTATAAATGGTATAAATTCGATGTTTTTGCGTCTATTATTAATAAATTATTAAATATCATGAACTATTAAATATCATCAATAATAATAACATGAAGTAACAATAATAACAACAAGAAACAATAGTTGCGATTGGAATGTTTACGACAACACTGACATTAGATGCCATGGCTTACAAAACTCTCAAAGCTAAATCACACTTCTAATACATGGTTGAATTCGAAAAAAAATAATCTCTAATTTTGTAGAAAATATTTGAAAAATTTGAAAAACTGTAGTGTGTGGCGGTACATTGTTAAACAAAAAAAATTTTTTTCTTCACAACTTTAAAGTACCTATTCTTAAATCGTATAATTTTTATTAAAAAATTTTTTTCCATCTTTTATACTACCGACGATATTCATCTTGAAAAAGAAATACTGTTTTTCTTCTAAAAAGTGTTTCATCCCTTAAATATGAGTTAGCGCATATATAAAAAATACATATCTTTTAAACTTTTGTGTTTAACAACATATTTCATATTTGGAAAATCAAATCGATGCCAAACAGTTATGAAATATCCTTTGTAAGTTATTAGGATCTGTCATTATTATGTCGTTAACATACCGTTAATAAAATGGAAGTTGCATATCAATGATCTTCAGTACTTTAGCTTCTAAATCTCTCTTAATCAAATTCTCCACAATCGGGGAGAGAAGGGATCCTATAGGAATACCAAAACTTTGCTGATTAAAACTACTATCGAAGGAAAAATAGGTCGAATCAAGCTAATTGAACAGCGGATATAAATTCTTCTTTGTGTTTACTACATTCATGAAAAAATTTTATGTATTTTCAATATTCTCAAATTAATAGGAATATTTGAATAAGGGAATAACAAAATTTAAACTAACAAAATTTAAAAATTGTATCGTTTCGAACAATATCCCTTTCAGTACTAATTGGAAACTGTTGTCTGTGCTACTAAACGATTTGGGTATATTGTTTGAGATGATATGTAGAAAAGTTGACAAAAGATAGAAAGTATTATCGATAAACAATATTACTATTATCCTTAATGGATAATTCTGTTTATGAACTATATAATGTATTATGTATAATGTATACACTCTCGAAATTACCCTCATTAGTAGAATTTTTTATAAATTGATGAATTGATAAAATTGTTATTCTTCCATCTTAGCAGCAATTCACGAACACCATTAGTTAATTTATTAATCGAATATTTCACCATTTTAGTACAAATTTCTTTGTCATCCAAGTTTTTTTCAATTAAGTTGAACTTTCAAAATAATTTTTTTTTTATATAAACAAAAATTAAGAATGTAAAGAAGGTATTCATTTTTGAGCAATTACAGAAAAATTTCAAATGTCATAATATTAAAAAAAAGTTTAAAACATTTTTTTATTATATAAATTTTTGAATAGCTTATGAATTGTAAATTAAACTGAGATATTTTATCGTGCATTAATGTTTTAGTTTTATCTGAATACCGAAATATGTATTCTGATACATATTTTAATATAATACAATATTTGAAGATTTATTCAAGAACGATTATTTCTGACTTTGTGGTTGTGACATACTTTCGGGTTCAAAAGAGCCTCGTTTATATTAGCTTTGAATTAATTCTCGCTATTAACAGGGAGAGGTCATTATTTGTACTATTTCAACATGACCGAAAGTGATTGCTGATGTATGAAAGTACTATCAATAAACTTTAATAATTAGTATGTAACATTTGATCGGACGCAAAGAACACAATTTTTTATCGTATTAAAAATGTCGAGTTTCGTACTAAAAAAAGAGCATTTGCGGGAAGCATTTCTGTTTTAATCTCAAGAAATCTGCTGCTGAAAGCCATCATTTGCTAGTGGAAGCTTGGGGAAACATGCTCTATCTAAAACAACTTGCAGAGATTGGTTTAGAAGATTCCAAAACAATGATTTTGATGTAAATGACAAAAAACAGTTTGGCCGAAATAGTTTGAAGATGGAGAATTGTAGGCATTACTTTAAAAAAATTCATATCAGACGCTCAAAGAGTTGTCGGAAACATTAAATGTCGATAAATCAACCGTTAATAAATTTGCTTTAAAAGCATTGGAATGATCCAGAAGCTAAGAAACTGAATCCAACATGAATTGAGAGAAAGAGACATTACAAAACGTTTAGCCATTTGTGAATTGCTGTTTCGAAAACAAAAACGGAAGTCATTTTTGCATCGAATTGTGACTGGCAATAAAAAATGGATTCGTTATGACAATCCTAAGCGCAAGAATCATCACATCAACGCCAAAACAGGATATTCATGGAAAGAAGGTCATGCTGTGCATTTGATAGGATCAAGTCGATATAATGTACTATGAGCTGTTGCAACCGAGTCAAATCATCAATGTTGAACACTATCGACGGTAATTATTCAATTTGAATTGACCACTCAAAGAAAAACACTCGCAATGTGCCAAAAGACATGACAAAGTTATTCTTTTTTATGACAACGCTAGACCACATGTTGCAAAACAAGTGAAAAAAATTTTGAAGGCACTTGGATGAGATGTCTTACCCTACCCGCCCTATTCACCAGACATTGCTCCTTCATATTACTATTTGTTTCGGTCGATGCAGCATGATCTTTTTGAGCAGTACATCAGTTATTTCGAAGATATCAAAAAATTGCTCGATGACTGGATCGCTTCAAAAGAACTTGAATTTTTCTACCGCTCTATTTGTTATCCGAAAAGTGAGAAAAGGTTGTAGTTCGAAAAAAATTTCGATGGACAATATTGTGATTAAAATATCAGGTATACCTTTTTGATAAAATAAACAGAGATTTTGTAGCAAAAACAGCGAGAATTAATTCAAGCATCTAATATTATATTAAAATTTATTATATATTTCTATTATATTAAAATTTAATTTAATGCTCAATATTTTTTGTTACTATTTCTTTGTTACGCTGAAGATAATCTAAATTGTGATTGAAACGTCTATAATTCTCAATTATTGCTAATAATACACTCAAGTTTTACTTCTTTATCATCCTGTGTTGATTTAAATTTTCTTACTTTTTTAATAAATAATTTAAGTTTAGAACTAATTTTTCAAAAAAACCTTCTGTTTTTAATTCTTTAAGTGTGCTTATTAGATGTAAGGCACTTCATATTTTTTCTAAATATACGAATAATTTACCATCTGCGCTATCACTGGTAAAGTGATATTCGCCACTCCCACATTTGAGGTAAACTCTGTCACAAGGCCTTCGAAGAAGCACACAACAGCAAGTATTACAATGGGTGGTAAAAAACGGAGTGGTACTAGAGCTTCACCGACTCGTCTTGCCATACTTGATGCTACACTTCCTCTTGAGATTGCGAAACCGCCACCCAACAGGAACATTAGACTCCATGGCATTTTAGTCTCGATTACCTTCCACGTAATCAAACCTTCTGAAGATCTTTTTGGTCTTTTAGCAGCTGCGAATTTTGTAATTTTGAACATAATCATAGATGCAAATGCAAACAGTGTCCTAAGAAAAATTTGTGATTCCATTCTTTAATCTATATGCTATAGACAGTTTGCAGAGACATTGTAGAAATATTTCGTTATAAGATTGCAACATTGTAAAAACGTTGTGAAGTTGCAGATTGTTGTAATATTGCTCATTGCAGTAGCGATAAAATATTCACTTTTAAAAATATTGTAGTACAAAATATTCCAGCTATATTATATTATATGTTTTGATGTTTCTGACAATTTTTAAATGCTATTTTATATTAAGACATTTTGCCACTGTATAACTTTCGAGATTATCATACGTATACTTCTAGATTAATTTTTACATAAAAGAACTAAAGATTGTACTGTTAAAATACATCTCATTTACTTTTAGCTTTTAATTTTGGCATTCTATTAAGGAATTTTGTTAGAATGTAAGAGAAAAATCTCGTAGGTTGTGCCTTCTATTTTATCCTGTATAATTTCTTTATTTTCGAGAACTAGAATTTTCCCGGGTCTATTTAATAGTGATGTTGCGTATTATTCGCGGGTGAGCGATAGAACATTACTTTTCATAATATATTTGAGATTAATGCAACATTATTAAAGTAATATTGCAAAAAAATCTTTGCAACGTCTCTGCAATTATTACAATGCAATACTCAGTTTCTATGTTCTACGAGGAGATATGTAAATAAAATGAAAATAAAAATTTTAATAAAGTTTTTACTTTTATTACACAAATTTTATTTTTGAGTTTATTTCATTAAAACAAATAATTTTCTATGTTAGTAATTATGACTTAATAATACTTAGAATTATTATTATCAGCGTTTTGAGGTTTTGAACAAAATTTTTATCATTCCTTACGATATTGACTAAAAGAATATATGAAGCTAGGATCCTTTGGGATGAAAAACATCAGGATGGCGACGAATATCACGGGCACTGAATCTCTAACATCTCTGTACATTTATTAATTTTTAGAATACTTGCATAGCACTCATGTACACATAATAATATATTTTATAATTTTAAAGTACTAACATATCAGTAATCACTTCCGACCATCCAACGACGAAACCAGGTTTGCGAAATATCCAAAGAAATACGCACGTGAAGAATAAAGTGGCTATTGAAGTTTCATGAAAAGTTATAGGACCCAAATTCTTGTACCTCTGTTGTATAACCTAGAAAGATTATCATTCGTTAAAGAAAAATTCATTGTTATTTTATTAATTCAGTATTTCGTTATTATACAAAAAATACACAAGCTTAATAGGCATCATAATTTTTTTGTAATCACTTATTATTTATGAATCATTACACGTTGAAATTTTTATTTTATAATACATTGATTTTATAATAACATTAATTAAACATATGTTTTCGTAAAACACATTCGATTAAAAAATATTATTTATTAAATTGAAGAATGTGATAATATTTTAAAATTAATCAATAAGATATTTTCGATACAGCACAGAAACTTGCAGTAATATTGCAGAAATGTTGCAATATTGCAGATTGTGCTGTAATATCGCTGCAATATTGTAAATATTAAAAATTGTAATATATAACACATATTATAGCGCAAGATTTGAGAATCTTGCAGCATTATTACAAAAACATTTAAAAATATTTCGGCTTTTGAATAATGAACTGCTGTCACATGTGGGAACATGCTTCAATTGCATATTATATGATCGTTAATTATGTCCGTTAATTTATGGTTTTGACACACTGGACGTAGAAACGCACAACAAAATGCGCGGTAACCAATGAACATGTTAGGAGCTGTAAATTTATTGCGTCGCATTTTACCGCGTAACAAGTGTTTTCACGTCCAGTGTGTGATAGCTATTAGGAATTATAGTGTTCGTTGAAACATTTGTTGCCGCCGTGCGACAAAATTTTTCAAATTTTATAATCAACTCTTATAATTTTTTGAAATATATGGATTAAAAAAATTTTTTGTCCATAGCAAACAAAACGAAATAGAATGAGTGAAATGCATTATTTCCATTTCACTAGTGAAATCACTTAAGAATATATACAAAATAAATATACCTACATAAAGTGTAAAATATATACAATAGCTGCAGCTGTTGTGAATAGTTCATAGTGATAGCTGATTTTGGCGGTTTCAGAGAGGTTAAACATCTGCTAATCATATTCAGTTTATATCGCTTTGAATTTCATATAAAAACCTTGATTTTTACTGTGTTTGAAATATCGAATTTTGTGTTAATCAAGCAGCATTTGCAGGAGGTTTTGATTTTCTGCTTTAATTGGAAGAAAAGTGCGCTGAAGCCCATCGAATGCTTATCGAAGTTTATGGTGACACTGCACCAACTGATAAATTATGTAGGGAATGGTTTGGAGGATGGAAATTTCAGCGTTGAAGACAAGTCTCGCTCTGGACAGCCAAAAAAATTAGAAGACAAAGAATTAGAGGCATTACTCGAAGAAGATCAGAGTTAAACGCAAGAAGAGCTTGCAGAATCATTAAGGGTAACTCAACAAGCCTTCTACGATTGAGAGCTATGGGAATGATTCAAAAACAAGGAAATTGAGTGCCTTATGAATTGAATCCGAGAAACGTTGAAAGACGATTTTTCACTTGCGAACAGCTGATTCAAAGACAGAGAAAAGATTTTTTGCATCGGATTGTGACTGGAGATGAGAAGTGGATATTCTATGACAAGACCTCAAGAAGAAAAAATACTACGCTAAGCCCGGTCAATCGTTGCCATCGACCTCAACATCAACACCACAGCCGAACATTCATGGTTCGAAGATCATGCTCTGTATCTGATAGGATCAAAAGGGTCTTATTTACTATGAGCTGCTGAAATCTGGCGATTCCATTATGGGCGATCGGTATCGGCTACTTGATTCGTTTGAGCCGTGCATTACGAGAAAAATGGCCGGAATACGAGCAAAGACATGATAAAGTATTCTTCTTCATGACAACGCTCGGCCTCATGTTAAAATCGTAAAAAAATATTTGGAAACGCTCAAATGGGACATTTTACCGCATCCGCCGTATTCTCCGGATATTGCTCTTTCTGATTATTGGTTGTTCCGAAGGATGCAGCAAGTCACTAGTTCACTTCTTTCGCAGAAATCGAAAATTGGATCGCCTCCAAAGATGAATCATTTTTTCGAGATGAAATTCGAAAATTGCCTGAGGGATGGGAAAAAGTAATAGGCAGCGATAGACAATACTTTAATTGATCTGTTCATTCATTTTGTTTTGAAATATATGCACAAAAAAACGGACCGAACTAATTTGTACTCCCGATAGTAGATTAACTAGCGAGGGAAATACGGGAGAAAGAAGAAGCGGTGTAAGGAACAAGCAACACCCGGTTCCTCAGATGAAAGTGGCAGGGATCAATTTGGAGGGTGCTGAGCACAACCGAGAATAACGCGCAGCGATGAGGGGGAGGATGCATTCAACACAGTTGTTGATCGCGAAGTGCGCGGTTAAGAGCTGGGATAGATTCTGAACGCGACCCTGCTAGGGCACTCTGAATCGAAAAAGGAGTTTCTATATTAGAGACTCGTTAGAAGTTATAGAGTCTATAACGTTATAAATTACAATGGAACTAAATATAAGAAACTAGACAAAAAACAAAATCAAAACAAGATCAAAACAAAAGCCAAACGAAGGCAAAACAAAAACAAAACAAACTTTACAAATAATAATTCGCTTAGCAGAGCGTCACAATTTCTAAGTTTAATTTATTCTTCGGACTTAGCCGCGAGATACAATTTGAGCGCGAAAATATAAGTCACTCGGTTTGTCGTCAAGTCTGGCGGCAAATATTTCTAAATCTTTAATGAATTTAAGCTACCTTTACAAAGTACCTATATTGGATACAATCTGATATGCTATATAACGAAAATGAGCAATGCGTGGATCTTGCTGCTTTATATATGGATACAAGAGTAGCATCTCACAGTAAGAGGGATGTTTGTGTATCATGCCGATTTTGTGATTTTCCTTTGTGACTTTCCAACCAATATCAATTTTTGGTAGATCCGGATGCAGAAATTTATCGACGATGCATGGAATGGGTCTCCATGCATGATTTTATATTTGAGCGCCCATAGTTTTGTTCCATCTATTCATGCACCTGCGCATTGCAAATTTTTGCGCATGCGTCTCTGCGTATTCAATAGCGAAAATCACTCAGCTGTTCTCGAGTAATTTCGCGATTGTTTTTCATTAATCGTTATGCATTTATTGTGATTATGCAAATTTTTTGTTTAAGGGTCCTGCTCTTGGATGATTAACCTTACAAGTTTTTAATGATGTTGATTTCGTATTAAATTATTATCAAGATGATTGTCTATAAAAACTGACCGTCTGTGCTGCCGTATGACTGATTAAAAATTGAATAGTTTATATAATTGGATAATGTATCCTGTGTTTATTATTTTAATATAAACGCCAAGAAATAATGTTTATTGTCCATGCGCTGAGCACATGAGCGTAGCGCTTAACTTCGCTTCAGCGCTGTCGGCGTTTCTATGGTAACAGCTGGCATCTTATTTGAGAAAATTATAGCCGGACATTACAGTCTACATGTAAAATTTAAAACACATACAAAGTGGCACCAAATTTTGGCACCACCCATCCTGAGCAGATAGAGCGAACTAAACTGAGTCGAAAAATCTTCCATTTTGCAGTTTGCACAATAGTTAACGAGATATTAACGTTCAAAGATAGCCGTCGAATACGCGCGTCCGCCCGATCTACTATCCGACTAGAAATTTATCCAAGGATTAGAATCAGATCCTAATCAGGTTGATCCTATTATATTCGTTATTAGGCCCTAATAAGATAAGTTCATCGAGGTTTGATCAGTCATGTAACGCACACAGTAATCAGATCCTCATTCGGATAGCCTCATCAGGTCTGATAAGTTCCTTATCAGGATAAAGTTCTTATCAGATTTTCATCAGGACGTAATAATGAAATAAGGTCAATCTAGCTAGGACCTGCTAAAATCACTGGATAAATTTCTAAGTCAGGAATTGTAAATGCTATTTAATTTAGCATCATATTCCAAAAGAAGCAAAAAACGTATATTTCAGAGGTCCAGAAGGCACTCTAAAAGAATTTTATAATCTCTAAGAGTATCCAAATCGAATTGCATTCGCCTTCTTAAAGAACTGTAGACATTTTCTTCTTACGAATAACCCGTCCATCTGGCGTGATTGCGTACTAGAAACAACCATACTCAAACCTAACGAGAATTTTCTTAAGTATACTTTATTAGCACTATCTTAGGACTAAACTAAGTCCTTATAACATACAAACCATACAAAGGTCAATTATACTGACGAGGATTTTCTTAGGTGTATCTTATTTAGGATTACCTTACGTCAATCAAATCAGGTCCTGATAACATATAAGGTTAACCTGACATAAATTCTACTGATATTGCCGGATGTATGTTCCACCGATCGCGCGAGCCGCGAAGAGTGGGGATGACTTAGCAGGCGCGCCGTGCTGTTCAAGCTTAAAGGCTCGCGACGATGTACGGGGCGGTTGCCCCACTCTCCGCGCGCCAATATAGACGACAAATATTCGACGCATTAGAAATAATATCTCGATTGCAAAAAAGATAAAAAAACTCTTCGAAAACTCTGTTTAATTTTTAATTCGTTTTAAAATGTGCACATAAAGAAAAATGTAACATAATAATAGTATTACTTGTTTCAAGTAAATAATAAGAGTATTTTAAAATTATATTATCAAGAAATATTCTTTGTCATAATCGTTACTCAAAAGAAGAAGAATAAAAATTGCATCCTCTCTTAGCACTAGAATGATATTTTTCTGTATTTTTCTATACTACCGCTGGAAGTTCGGACACTCGCATAAATTTCATCGAATGATTGTATAAAAAATTATTGATAGTACAAATAAATTTCCGCCGTTTTTTATCAAAAATTAAACATTTATTGAAAGAACGATACATAATGTTTTATTCAAAGTAATGGCTATCGCTAGTTACTTTTTCCCATCTTTCTGATAGCATGTGGATACCGCGGAAGAACATTTCTTTTGAGGCTATCCAATCATCGATACAATTTTTGATATCTTCATATGATGTGAAGTGCTGCTCAGACAGGCCATCCGTCATCGATCGGAACAAGTGGTAGTCGGAAGGAGCAATGTCCGGAGAATACGGCGGGTGGGTTAGAACTTCCCATTTGAGTGTTTCTAAGTAGTATCTTTTGACCGGCGCCGCAACATGTGATCGAGCATTATCATGCAGGAGAATTTTGTCATGCCTGGAGTAGTAGTGGGCGCGTTTTTCCTTGAGTGTTCGGCTCAATCTCATCAATTGTAGAGAGCCCCAGTAAAGGTCTTGTTCGGTTTGAGCAACTCATAATACACGACACCAAGCTGATCCAAATACACAACATGAGTCTTTTTCCATGAATATTCGGCTTGGCTGTCGATGTTGAAGCATGACCAGGTGGTCCCCATGATTTCCTCTTCTTTGGGTTATCGTAGTGAATCCATTTTTCATCATCAGTGACTATACGATGCAAAAAACCCTTTCGTTTATGCCTGGCAAGCAGCATTTCACATGTGAAAAATCGGCGTTCAATATTTCTCGGCTTCAGTTCATATGGAACTCAATTCCTTTGCTTTTGAATCATTCCCAATGATTTCAAATAATATGAAATTGTTTGTTGAGTCACTCCTAATGTAAGTGCAAGTTCTTTTTGTGTTTGGCACGAATCTTCATCCAATAATGCTTCCAATTCCGCGTCTTCGTACTTTCGGCCTTCCGCTACGTTCTTTGTCTTCGACGTCAAATTCACTGTTCTTAAACTTTTGAAACCACTCACG
>Ga0157363_1002913_pt1 | contig 15268 bp, 4 predicted proteins | sample AttsexASBM1_FD_111477 | JGI IMG/M metagenome (GOLD analysis project Ga0157363, IMG submission 111477) | Fungus gardens microbial communities from leaf cutter ant in Ribeirão Preto, State of São Paulo, Brazil - Atta sexdens ASBM1 | ecosystem: Host-associated > Fungi > Mycelium > Unclassified ...
GAATGTCGTATATATATATATACAGAAAGGATCAATGCAAGCCAATGACAAACGCTATTCCGGTGGATCTAATGAAAGTGATCTTCTTGGTCAACTCTAATTGCGCATTCCGGAAATTCCGCGCCATGGGACATAGGAAAACACTTTTAGCGGAACGGAATCAACGAAATGAAGCCACGACCAAGCGTTCCGCATTACACCAATTCCGTACTATGGGATGGCATCCTTAAGCCGGTTTTACATTAGTTACAAGCTGATCGCAAGTTTGTTGCGACAGCCAATCTGAAGCTTGCATTATCTTGATTTTAAACGAGGCTTAAAACTCTGTCTCTGTCTCTCTTTCGTATTAAAACGAGACAGACAGAATTTTAAGTCTCGCTTAAAGTCAAGAGGTTTGTTCGCGTCGCATACTCCAAATTAAAAAGAAAGTACTTAGATTACAAATAAGATGACGGCAGTCATCAGTGTAGTTGGATTCATGTGCTAACATTCAGTGACACGAAGGACAAGTGTTACCTAATCTAATCCGTGAGATTACTCGAGCGGGTCGGAGTGTATGGTAATTGCCCTCGGTTCAATTACGCACAGCCAATCACAGCGCTTAAAACAAATTAAAAAAATTTCCTAAGCAAAAGTTGGTGTGATTGGCAGTGGACAATTGCTACAGTGCACAATTGCTCCCAGCGGACATGTCTCGTTTTATTTTGAATATTTTATGTTACCTCGATTTATTTGAAGTGTTTTTGTACAAAACAAATACATTTTTAATAAATAAATATAAAAGTTATATTATATTTTATTTTATTTTACTTTTTTATTTTACTTAATTTATTTTATTTATTTATTTATTTTATTTTATTTTATTATTTTATTTTATTAATATTATATTATATTATGTTATATTATATTTTTATATCAAAAATGCCTTTATTAAATGCGTTTTTATATAAATGAATCTGAAATACTTTTTTCGATACAGTACGTTTTCAATCATAAGGATATATCCATACGACTTGCATAGTCGCATAAACGTATGCATAAAGAAAATTATTCAATCACATTTTACGTGTGTCTATATAGGAGAAATGTGATTGGATAATTTTCTTTATGCATACGTTCATGTGGCTATGCAAGTTGTGTGGATATATATCTTTATGCATGCATGCGTAACATGCTCCAACTGTACCACCTCCTGAGGAGGTGAGGTAAATGGAGCACGTTTTTAATTGATCTATGATATGCTCTAACACGAACATCTATATTGTGTTTCAAAATTTATTGCTAGTACTGAAAGTCTATAGTTTACGTCACGTGTACTATAAGTTTTCAGTACTAGCAGTAAATTTTTAGCAGTCTTAGTCACCATATTGATTCCGGTGACGCGATTAAAGACATAAGCATATGAACTCTGAACGAAGACTCGGAATGGTAAAATCAAAGCAATAATTGAGTCTAGCAGTAAGTGTTCGATCTTTCAAGAGATGATGTGCAATATGTTAGACAAGGACAGACAAACGCGTTGAGTGAGACACAATGATGTGTAATAAATATAAGAAATGAAAGATGTCACTATTATCGAATTTTTGGAATTTAAAAGTCTGTATTATCAATCTCGATTAAGTTCAGCCGCATTGCTTTAGCATCCCTTTAAAAATTAATTATTTGCTAATTGCTAATGAATAATTCTACCAGATAAGTTAATCATTGGTCGAGTTAATTGTCGAATCTGAAAGTCACTAATTTTGACTTAAGGTGGCATCGTGTCGTAGACATCGTGCGACATCTGCAAACGGAATATACGGAAACGATATTCATTCGCCAATATTCGCGAGGCTGTCGGAAGTTGGATTCTTGGGTCGTTTAGACACGTAGATGTTCCGAATAGGTGGACTACTGACTCCTGCGATTGTTTGTTGCCGTCACTGACGTGTAGATCACCACTGGAGTATCCTGTGCGTCGTCGTGCGGAGCGTGCAGCATGTAAGCGTAATTAAAGTTCGGCTCGCCTGATTTAGATCAGGCCTTCATGATACGAACACAGCGGTGTCATCTGGATGACGATGTAATTTACCTGACTAAATCGTGTGACGTTACGCTGCGTACGGAGAGAAAAAATTGCTTACATACGTTGTAGACATCGGATTCGGAATCGAAATTCTTGCTCGTTGTCGTTCATGCGTCAACGGCTCGTGAGTTCATTTCTCATCCAAAAAGAAACTTTCCTGTAAAAAGCCTGCCACTTTCACTTTAGAAACGCGCAATGTTTTCGATACGCAAAGGCGCACCTTTTTTTTTTTGATTGATGATTCTATAGGTCTGCATATTTCCATGCTTATTTCAATAAATTTAAAAAACGGTAAAAAAGGTTTCTTCCGAAATTCAACAATATTAATATTTCTTGAGAGACGATCTTGAAATTAGGTGAAAATTATAAAAGTGAATTCCCTAAAATATTTGTAATTTTATGTATTGGTTAACATCTTATGAATTTGTTTTCACTTTTGTAATTTTTAAGATACACAATTGACTCTTAGATGTTGATCAATGAAATTATAAATATTTCAATAAATTCCAGTAAATTTGCTCACTTTTGTAATTTTCATCTTGTTCCAAGATACATAATCAACCCTAAATTCTATTAATATTTCCACTGAGAGGAGAAAGTTGCATCAGTCTAGAGATTGATTGTATATCTTAAAACAAGATGAAAATCACAAAATTGAGCAAATTTATTAGATATTGATTAATAAAATTGTAAATATTCTAATATATTTGCTCATTTTTATAATTATTACTTTGTTTTAAGATATATAATCAATTTCAAGGAAATAAGTTTTCAATGCAAACATGTTTTGTATACATATTGATATAATTATTTTTTTACTCATGATTTTTTTAAATAGTTTTTTTACTTTTATTTCTGTTCCTTTTTAGCTTCAGGATGGTGGATAACGTAAGCAGCGGATCCAGCGACTCGTCGCCACAAATCGAAAAGGGATGGCCAGCCCTGAAACAGCATATTGTAGACAATAAGATTAAATTTGGATTATGGGTCACCAGACTCTTCACCATAATATTCACCATTGGTTACATTATTCCTATATTTGGGTACTTATATCTTTCATAACTTTAGAGCTAGAACTTACTTTTTATGAATTTCCTTAATCCAAGCAGAACAACAAATCTTGATAATGTCAAAATGGCATTAAAATGAAATATAAATGATTGAAAAGTGACTTTTCATAATTATTTTGAAGTCATTTTGATGTAATTTTGATGATAACTTGTGTCCTGTTTGAGAATCTGTTGGAATCTGTCAAAACATAATTATTAGTTAGTGACATTAGGTCTATGGAATCCATTAATATAGTTGATCTACAAGATAGGAAGATCACTATATAATAGAGCTGAGATATTTGAATATATATATTTGAATATAGAGTGACATATTTTAAAGCATGAAATAATATGTATGACAATATAAATAATATATATTCCTTTTCTATTTCTCTTATAATTCTCTTATAATTCTTTTGTTACTAAATTTTTTAACTTTGTCATGTATTGAAATAGATATAATAATAATATCTGAAATAATATAATAATAATAATAATGAATTATAACAAATCTTACTCAAAAAAAAACTGAAAGATTTTAAAAATTGTTACATTTTTATCCTTTAAAAGTTAAAAGGCATTAATTTCAAAGAACTTGAAATTGAGGAAAATGACAAAAAAGAATGAATGTTAAGAATTTAGTTTTAACAAGAATAATCCTAATTTTTGTGCAAATGTAACATAAAAAAATAGAATTGTTTGATATTTTCTACAAAGAGATCTATTAGATGGATTCAATAAACCTATCATTAATTCCAAAGGGATATAATTGAGCGAATCAAATAGCCTTACCTCAATCTCAGAGAATTAAATTACGATTTTGTTTCAGGAATCCCTATAATATATATTATAAGGTATTAATGAATAATGCAGCAACTAGTGCATTACGTCTACATCAAAGAGTTCCCCGCGTTCAGCTCACGAGACAATTTTTGGAAACGTTGCTGTTGGAAGATTCGTGCCACTATTTGTTCTATTCCTTGATATTTTTGTACGCGGCGCCAGTTACATGTATCCTTCTCATATTTATATAGTCTGTTCAAGTAATTTCTTAAATATTTCATATCGCTCTCTTAATTCAAAAATGATAACTAAAAAAAATGTGACTTTCAAGTTATTACCATGAATGAGCTAAGTACAAAATTAGCATATCAGACATTAATAATTAACTTAACTTCATAAAAATCATCACAATGGCACAAATAAAAAAGGATAGTTTAAAAAAAATCGCAATTTAAACAGATTTTTTTAAGGATCAAAATAATAATAATGATAGAAATGACATTTGATTGTATTAAAAATATATTTTTTTGTCGATATCTATTTTGATTAGTTTTAATTTTCTGTCAAGTTAAAAAATAATTTTTTCCTTTCCTGAAAACTGAATTTTTTTATGTCATTTTTGAGGTAAAAGAGCGAATTATTTTAATAATAATAAAATTGATAGAATCCTGAACTAATTCGTATACAGTGGTGCTCACACCAGTTTTTCTTTTTGCTCTGATGCATATGGCTAGTTATTCTCTCACATTGCTAGATGTAAGTAAACAGACTGATTATGCAATATGTACATATGCAAAAAAATTATACGATTGTCTGCATAATCATAATAAGAATGTAAGTTGAACTTGTGATCTCTGTCTCAGTGTTTAGGACATAATAGCTGGTGGGGCGCTCGTCTGTTAATATCTTTGGTGGAATTTCAATCACGGAATATTCTTCGTCTGTGTGCTCTATCGGAAATCATCATCTTGCCATTTACCGTTCTTTTAGTATTCACGTATGTATTAACGATTAATTATGTTCTTTGTCACTTTAGTGAACTGCTTAAAATTTTTATTAAATATATTTACTTCATTTTAAGTCTAACAAGTGCTAGTATACTAGTTTAGCTACAAAGAACAGACTTATAGTCGTATCCATGCAATATAAATTATAATCGAGAAATAATATTGCGATTTTTAAACATCTCTTTCTTATATTTTTTTTTACAGAGGACGCGCCGGTTTACTGACTCCCTTTGTCTATTATCAGTTTTTGAAACTACGTCTTGCATCTCAAAGAAATCCATTCACGCGTAATGTATTTTATGAACTCAGAAACGGATTGAGTTCGGTGTCGAAAAAACCGGCTGTGCCGGACATTGTTCGGAGGATGATTGACGGTCTGCTTTCTCTGACCCAACAAATGGCGCCAGTGCGTCAATAATATCTATATTATTTACGATATTAAATTCTTCAATTATTTCTCATATTGTCTCTCAAAGACAGATCTCCTAGGGTTCTAGGGTCCACTCAGCGACGCTTTCATGAATTAATGTTAGCGCAAAGTGAGTGCAGACACAAAAATTCATAGTGAATGTTATGTGAATTACATGATTTGAAATATCTGTGAAAACAATCAAATTATGTGAACAATTTCTTACTTTAACAGTTATGCTCATTTACTAAATGTTAAGTGAAAATGTGAGGATTTGTACTAATTATAAATATAAAATTTATAAGTTTTAAAGATTTAACCTAACTCTTAATAACTTTACTAAATTTTGGATTCTATTTTTTAGTCTTAAATTTAATGGTCATTTTACAATAAGCCATTAGTCATAAATCAGAAGTTAGAAGCTAGAAATTGACAACTGTAATTGATCAATTCCAGCTTCTAATTTCTGATTTATGACTAATGGCTTATTGTAGAAGGCATTACATTTAATAGAAATATAATTATGCACATATATTAACTTTATGATTTAAGTGTAATTTTGAACCATAAATTTGTAACTAGTAAGATAATGGTGTATAATGAAGTTCACTTTTTTAAGGATTAAGGAGTTCAATATTGATTAAGTATCAATTTTTTTTTGATTGATTTCGAACAGTTGTGGTATTGGGGAGTGTTGTGTATAATATCTAATAGTTATTAAAATTTATATTTCTGAATTACACGGAATGGTTGACCTGTCACTTTTTGGGATAAGCTCTGGAATAAGTTTAATGTTTAATATATGTCATATATGTTTATTTACCAATTGTTATTCTAATGTAAATTTGTTTATTTTCTATTGGATATTTGGATATTTATGTTTAAAAATAATTCAGAATGGTTTTATAAATGAAAATAGTTATCGGGTATACTGTAGCAAATATTGTGAAAAATATTAATAAATCTTTTTAAATAAAAAATAAAAATTTCTCTTTTAAGTAGATATTCTTACCTAGCATGAATCCTTTTTTTAATATGTTGAAAAAATATTGGAAATAAAACACAACACAGATCTTATTTTTTGTATTTATTTTTTAAATGCATATAAATGCATTTAAATTACTGTTATACGGCGAGAGGAGCAGGTTGGGGTATGTCTTTTGAAGGTTTCACCTCGGAGATTGGAACTGATGGCGGAACCTCTTCTTTCGGCTCCACAATCGATACATAATCAGGAAGAGGCTTTTTCGGGCCGCTCTTGCCATTGGGATCCCATGGTAGCATAATTTTGACTTTGATTCCCAATACCCCTAAAATATATTACAAATATAACACATAGTATAAAAAATACACGAATGACTTCATAAAATAAATTGGATATAAAATGAATATATATATATATATATATATATACATTCTAATATCAAGTCTTTATGAACATATTCAGCAAAATATTTATTTTGAAATTACTAGGAAGTTTTTTTCGTGCTAATTATACTTTTACATCTAGAAGAATAGTCTCAGTGAAAAAAACTTTCCACAGTTGCAAAATAAACATTTTGCTGAATGTGGTCATTACTACATTGGTCTAGTTCCATTGAAACTATCAATTCAATGCAGATTAAATTTAGAAGATTCCATTGAAAGTAAAAACTATGCATTGAAATGGGAGTAAAACAAGTACAGTCAAACACATTTCTATCGACTCAAATTTGATTCTACGCTTCAATGGAAATCATTGTTAGCAATCGATGTAATAATCATACCTTGCCGCAGGAGTACATGCCTGGTGGCAGTGTTCACGTACTCATTAGTTGGCTCACCCGAGTGAATCATAAGACCATCAACAAACTTCATCGATTTCGCTCTTTGACCACGTAATTTGCCACTGACGACGACCTCGCAACCTTTCGCGCCAGATTCCATGATAAAACGCAGAACACCATAGCACGCCCTGATAATAAAATAATATTTAAAGAAAATTACAAAAGAAATAATTAGAAATAAAATAAATAGATGTTATTAGGAGTAAGATAAATGAAAAGAAAGCAGATAAAATTCTGACTTGCCTTCGTACAGCAAGACCTCCAATCAACTTGTAACGAAGAGACTCAGCCTGTGCGATGGCACACAGACCACGTGTGGCCACTTTCTCTGCGTACAACTCAACATTCTGAGGTTCTTTGAAGTTGAAACGCTTCTGTACCACAGATGTCAGTTCCCTGATTCTACGGCCTTTTTCGCCAAGTACGCTCTGTGTGTGGGTAGCCAATAAAATAATCTCAGTTCGATTTGGTGTCACTCGGACCTCTACACCAGAATAGCCATCTTCGGCGAGTTCACGAGTCAAGAACTCGTTCAACTCTGCTCTGAAGACACCATCGCCTACAAACTGAAAATAAAAAAAAATCTGAAATATCACATCTATAAAACACAAAATTTCTTTACATTAAATAGCATAAATATATATTTAATTTATTTAGACTATCCATTAGATTTAATATAAATAATCTATTATATTTAAAAGAACTGTATCATAAAAGTTTGTAACAGGAGTAAATTGTTATATTGCTTATTATACAAGTGGAAAAGTAAATAAAAATTAATTAATGGAAGTTTATATTAATTTATTTTATAGGTTATACTTGAAATAAATATAATGCAAACACAAATAAGTAATTTCAGGATATTACAGAGAAAAATCACAATATACCGAATTCCATCTACTAGAAATATATACATTTTAAGTAAGTCTGAAAAAGAACATGTGAGTTGAGAAATCCACGCGAGAATGACGTTGGAATCCATGACATCCGCGGACCGCAATGATCGCGTTCATCAAATTTTCGGCGAAATATCGCCGCACAAGTTTCCCGCATTGCAACAATGAGAATATTTTTGCGTATTGCACATGATAAATTCTGAAGATCGCTAACCTTCCTTTTCTTAGATATTGAACGGTTCTCCATCACTGCCTCATATTTTAGCGAAGCCAACGAAAGAAAGGGATCAAAAAGACCTATCTAGGGGAGAAATCTGGAGAAGTCGATCGAAGCGCATGCGCCACGTATTGAATTCATCAATGGGGAAAAAACCCTATTAGTGGCGCCATCTATTACAACGTATTATTGATTACTGCTATTGTTGATAACAACATATTATCAATTATGAAATCGATCTACATATACAGAGAGGAACCTGAGAGTAGCCATCTTAATCTAAAAACATCTTATATTGTGCAAACTGTTATCATGCTTTATTAAAGACAATTACTACTAAGGCTTTATAAGCGTAAAAATTTTATAAAAAGAGATGGAAGTATTGATGGATTATATTATATATGTTTAATTTATGTAAACTAATAAAATTTATTAAAAGGGATTAATTTTTAAAGAATATTTAATTTAATTCTGTACATATATTTTTAATATTATTTATCTATAACGATGCTCAATTGATAATATATTCTATGATGAACAGCAGACAGCAGTAAATAACATGTAATCATCTCAATAGAAGGCGCCACTGACATGATTTGTTTCATACAATTGTCTTGGGTGAATTGCAGCCATCTGATAATTTTTAATTAAAAAAATGCATAGATATTACAGATCTAATAGACATGAACCAAATGACTGTACTTTTTTCTACTGGCAATTCAAATGGCGATTTAAAATGGCATTTATAATTAGAATTGCATGATGCATTTCTGTACATTGTTTCTTGATTTCTTTTATTATTTCTAAAACATTGAAAATATACGTACTTATTTAATTTTGTAGAATTTTAGAATGAGCTAAAATACAAGCTCACTAAATAATAAAAACAAGAATCCATTTTAATTTTTTCGACTGATTTTTTTTAAAAACCTTCTTTGACAAAAATATTAAAAAAGATAATAGTTTATTGTCAATATTTTTTAAATCATCATTTGCTTTTATAAACTCTCCATTGAAAAATTATAATAAGATAAAGTTTTAAAATTGATTGAAAAAGAAAACATTTTATAATTTTGTTAAAGACTATATTTCACTGTTCATTACTTAAATGTTACAAATGTCTTAATTAAGTCAAAATAATTTTAAAACAAAAAAATTTTTTAATTAAATTTTTCTTCTCAACTAAAGAATCGATCTTGTCAATTAAAGAATCGATTCTGAATTGTTTCCTGAGTCGGACCGATCGAAATCGATCTATTTAGAAATCGGGGCTGAATAAATAGATCTGTTAAAAATCGATTCAATTATAAAAAATCATATTAATTTTTAATAGTATGATATAATTTTAATAAAAGCGATAAAACAATTAAAATACGATTTTGATTTGTCTCTATATAATTTAAAATAATTTTAATTAAAAAATTTAGAGGAGTTTAACAACTCCCATAGTTATTAATTACTAACGTAATGTCGTATAAACGTCGCGTTAAATTAGATTTTATAATTAGTGTTATAAAATTAAATTTAACTAGCATTTATACATTTTATAATAATTAGTTAATAACTATGGATATATAAACTCTAATTAATGGTGAAAATAGACATGGCGTAAAAACAGAGTACGCACACAACATGCTTTTGTGTCATTTAAAAATTAAGATAATAACAACCGCTAACTACAGAGCATAGCTGCGTTCAGAAATTTCATCCGAGTGCATCCAAATATCATCTTTTATCTTTGTTTAATATTCGATAAGCAACAGAGATAAAATGATATATCTTGAATTCTTAAATATAATTCTGCGATAATAAAAATTACTGCGTTCAGAAAACAATTAAGACACAAATGACACAATGTTATAAAAATATACAGTATAATATATGTAACATTAAATTATTCATTTTTTATTATTAGTTACTACAATACATTTCAGTACGTGGTAAGAATGGTATGTTACTTGAAAATAAATTAAGGCAATTTTCGATTAAAGAAATCGAAAATCGATTCTCATTAAATCGAGCTGCCTTAAACTCAAGATTTGCCAAATCGATTTAGAATATAGACCTTTCGGGAATAAAAAAATTGTTTTTAAAGAATCTAGTCGAAATCTCCGCTAAAGAGTTGTCCACGAGAATATCTAATACTATCGCCATTTTCAAAGATAGCATGCGGTATCCAGATGTTTACTCGACAAGTCTTTAAATACTAGTCATAACACTTGTTATTTGACCACTCTCTACTTATCGCGTCTGCGTCGTCTGTAGCATGACAACACGTACGCACATCACAAACGTGCGTTTTGTCGTCTGCATCATCGTGCATGAAACATGGAATGGCGAACAGTGGTGGTGATAGTGCTGATTGTGAGCCTTTGCTTCTTTATCGTGCCGATCAAAGTAGATTTCGATAAAACTGAGAAGGACGCCGAACTGTTCGCCAACTATATAGCCCGATATAACAAGTCCTATAGGAATGATCCCGCGAAATATGAAGAGCGATTTGAGCATTTTCAGGTAAAGATTTGTCTGTAAACCATGATTGTAGGAATAGCTTAGGCTTAAAAGGTTGCACAACAGCAACCTTGTTGTCCGTTTCGAATTTAACTCATCATTTAGTCTACGTATACATTGACACATTATAATTTAAATTATATAAGTTTCACATTAAGAGATTTTTTAATTAAATGATAATCGCTTATTAATTGCATTCTAATATGTAAATACAACATGCACACATACACGCGCGCGTCTATTATATCACTCGTAATTTTGCTGTGATATGATGTGACACTTTAGCTCTACTGATAGGAAAAGAGTAATGATTATTTTGGAAAAACTTTCTTTGATAAATATGTTAAAGAAGATAATTTATTATCAATATTTTATTATCAATTTATTTACCAATATCTTTTCCAACGTTTAATCATCATTCGTCTTTAAATTCTGAAAAAATTGTAATAAGATAAAGTTTTGAAACTGTAAAAAAAATTCTAAATCTGAATTTTGTTTAAGTACATTTCATTGTTTATTTAAAAAAATATTATAAATGCCTTAATTAATATCTTCGTTAAAGAAATATTAAAACTAAATAATTTTAAAACTGAAAAATTTGTTTTTATTAGATTTTTTAGCTAAATTAAAATTAATTTTATGTATATATATATATATATATATATATATATGTATATATATATATATATATATATATATATATATATATATATATATTGTATATGCCCGTTAATGCTAAAGCAATGTCTGTATTTTTCTAATAATAAAGTTTATTTGTTATTAATTCTAATTCTAATTACAGTTTTACTGAGCACATTCTATTACATTCATTAATTTTTTTATATTTACTGTATATCTATAATATCATTATTATTATTTTTGTCGTTTATCATAGAAATTTTTATTTACATACAGAATAATTACATATTAACATAATACAGAACAATTATACATCTAGAATGTGAACTATGTGTTAAATAAATTATTAATTCATAAAAAATAAATATATATGTACTATGTACTATAAATTAAGTAATTATGTAATAATAAAATATATCAAAAGATTACGTGATAATATAAATAGAAATTAAATTTTGTAAATTATTTTATATATATGTAACTTTCTTTTCTTACAATAATATTAATTAAAATATGAAATCGATTGCAGAAATCATTGCGACACATCGAAAAACTGAATAGTTTACGATCGTCGCAAGAAAGCGCATACTACGGGCTGACAGAATTCTCCGATTTATCCAATGATGAATTCATGCAACAAGCACTAATTCCAGATTTACCTTTACGGGGTAAGTTTAATTTAACAAAAATTTAAGAAAAATAACGCTTAAATATTTAACTCAGTATCCACAAAGGGTTAGCGTACCCTCTCCCCTTCTCCAATTTTTGAATTTAGACGTTTTTTTCCGACTTTTTCACTTATTGCAATAAAAATATCTTTTGTGCTACGACATTTTAGACTTTCTAACTAAAAAAATTCTTTTTTTTTAGTTTTCAAACGATTAAAAAAAAATTAGATTAAAAAAAATTAGTTAAAATCTATGCATTACAATAAGATATAAGCAAAAGAAAATGCTGGATTACAAATACTCGAATGTAAGTAGATAGGGACTTTTTTGAGATGTGGGTACTGAGGGAAATATGGAAGAACAATCTTTATTAAAGTTCATTAAATACTTTAAGAATACTACATTATTTACAAATTACAAGAATATCCCTGAGAAAAGTACAATTGTAATGAGCATAATTTAACGATATAATTTATTTGTTGAGTACGGCAATTTTGTTAGGACAAAAACATACAACAGCGTCATATTATCATCAGCATTCTACGGGCTCGATTAATCGTATGAAAAGAATGATACCAATAATCGGCATACCCTCTAAATTTGATTGGCGAGATAAAGGAGTCGTAGGACCAGTTATGAGCCAAGAGAATTGCGGCGCTTGCTGGGCGTTTAGCACTGTCGGGGTGGCCGAATCGATGTATGCCATCGAAAACGGAACTTTACATTCCTTTAGTGTACAGGAAGTAAGCCTTATATTCTCGACATGTTTTTCTATTTACTAAGCGAAAAAACTACTCGAGGAAGTTCGCATCAAATATAAATTTTATAAAAGCGCTTTCATGTGTGTCGAATTGTTGTTAATTAATATGTTGTATAATGGGCATTAATGGACACTAAGAAGTGACTACTCTTATTTTAGCAGCTCCCTTGATTTTTCAACGCAGATTTTAAATGCTTAGGCTGATATTATATTAGTCATACGATACATTTTTTAAGCGTATTAATTGATTGTAGAAGAAGGTTTCGGATTTTTCTATCCTAATCAATCAATTGACTTGAAAAATTTATCGTACGACAAAACGGACAAATGTAATATTGGTCTTATACGTTAGTAATTAGAAAAGTTTTGAGATTTAAAGCGGTCCCTAGACGATTAATAATATTATTGTTCAGTCATATATTTTATAACATTATTGATGTCTCCTTTAGACGATTGAATATAACGCTCAATGCAATCAAATTTTCATCACTTTTCAATCAAATCAGCCAATAATTTAATTAATTTTTGTTATTAATTTAATGTTTAATTTTGACCTTACTTAATCATTAATGACATGCGTATTGACATTTGTGATTGCATTCGACAAAGTACTTGTAATGAGAATCAATTGACATCTGATCATACCGAGCAAGTTAACAATTAGAATTACTGAAGACAAATTTCTAAGCTGGACAGAATTTTTACGATGGAACAGCTATCGTTCAACGTATGATAACGAGCGAAAAAAAAGGATTTGATTAGTTTTTCAGAAAATGTAATCAGAACTGACAATTCAAAAGTTTTACTATCCAATGTAAATTTTGATGTAAATTAAACTTATTTATAACGCTAAAAAAAAATGAGCGTCGATCCTCATAAATTGGCACCTTATTGAGGAATAATAATCACAGATGGAGCAATACTTAAAACTTGAGCCACAATACACTATATAAACTGTCAATATTGCCTCTAGACGATCAATAATTCTGTGCAATATCAAATATTGTTCAATAATATTGATTATCTAAGAACCGCTTAAGATACACGAGAGACTTTTCGAGTGAGAAACCGACTCAACTCTACAAGAAAAAATGATTAAAAATAAACAATCTCTTGAAAATCTCAAAACTTTTTTAGACGTTTCTATTTATTAATTTGTCAGCTGATATAATTATTTATTTTCCGACGTTATACAGATGATCGACTGCATGCCAGGCAATTTTGGATGCCAGGGCGGTGACACATGTAGTCTACTCTCGTGGCTGTTGGCCTCAAAAACAAGAATTATATCTGAGATCGATTATCCTCTCACATTGCAAACCGATACGTGTAGATTGCATAAGTAGGTTGCATGCAAGGATTTTTCTTAGTGAAACCGCAAAACTATGATGACACTTGATCTTTCAGAATTTCTGCGAAGACGTCGGGAGTTAGAGTAACGGACTTCACATGCGATAGGTAGTTTCATTTATACTTGTGCATTATTATTTATAATGCATTATTTTTTATTATCTTATTATTTGTAATGTTTTATTTTTTAAACAATAAAAAAGTATATGTACAATTCCTCTTTTGCAATGTAAAAGAATTTAAAAAGAAATCGGTTAAAATGGAGTAAAGGATGTGAATATTGAAACAATTATATTAATTAATTAATTGTTTTATTATTTTTTTTTCTCATGCGCGAAATGAACATCGCGAAATAAATATAATTCTTTGTTTTGTTGTAAGATTTACATCAATTTTCAAACTATGGCATTAACAAAGAGGGAGAGCCTGAAGGCTTTCGCCTGGACGCTACGCTGTCTAATACCTCGGCACTCGCGAATACTAATCGAGTTTGTTTCAGCTTTGTAGACGCGGAGACTGAACTTTTGACGTTGCTCGTTACTCATGGACCCGTGGCGGTTGCCGTGAACGCCATATCTTGGCAGAATTATTTAGGTGGCATAATACAGTATAACTGCGATGGTTCGTTCAACAGCCTAAATCATGCGGTACAGATAGTGGGATATGACACGGAAGCTCGTATACCGCATTATATCATTAAAAATTCGTGGGGACCGTCCTTTGGCAATAAAGGTTACATTTATATTGCGATTGGCAAGAATTTATGCGGTAAGATCAATGAACGAGCGAGCATGTCACATTCACGCTAATTGAATGGAGTGCCTATTTCTTCGGGCGAATAATAAATATCTTAACGTATGTTCGCAGGTATAGCCAATCAAGTCTCTTCGCTCCAAGTTATTTAATCAATCAATGAATGTTAAATTGAATGCAGCGTTTTCAATTTCTGACAAAATAAATTGAGTAATGCTGTGAAAAAATATGACTGAATAAAATATATTGTTACTTCAGAAGTCTATCAATATGACTGCTTTAATATAAAAGGTGATCCAAGACGAAAAGTTAATCTTTCGGAAAGTGAGACA
>Ga0157363_1002914_pt1 | contig 15263 bp, 9 predicted proteins | sample AttsexASBM1_FD_111477 | JGI IMG/M metagenome (GOLD analysis project Ga0157363, IMG submission 111477) | Fungus gardens microbial communities from leaf cutter ant in Ribeirão Preto, State of São Paulo, Brazil - Atta sexdens ASBM1 | ecosystem: Host-associated > Fungi > Mycelium > Unclassified ...
GTTATTTATTTTATTTTTTTAAATAAAATAATATTTAAGTCAAGAAATGACGTTCACAAATCAAAGAAATTTTTTCTTTAACCGTATAGCAAAGAAACATTTCTTTAAATCGAAGAAATCTTTCTTTGGATGCTCCTATGTTTTCGTGATTGTTTATCGCAAATATTTTTCTCCTGCTTTAGAGATACGTATCTCTGACTTAAATCGTTTTAAAGTGAAAATCACAAATATTTTTAATGAAAACAATGCCTTGAAATTAAATTTTCGTTAAAAATTCTGGGAGCCTTGCGACAAACACTTCGATAAATTCTTATTTCTATACTATTGTTTCGTACGTTCCACCTTAAGAACAATACTATCGACGTACAACTGTGGCACGAAATTCTAGATGTCAGCGACGTCTTCAGAAACACGATATCGATGCAACGCGACACGTCGCCGCCAAGATCTCTCGGGCTTTCCGCTTCGCGGCCGTGTCGACCTCGTTCGCTCTGGCCGCGCCTTTACGCGCAAAACGGTGACGCAGGTGACCTCTCACCATGCAGAAAACCTGTTTCTCACGTTTCAATTTTTCCGCAAGTCCTGTAACAGTACGCGCTGCACACACGGTTTAAGGGTTAAGGTCGTCCTCGTGGCCGGTCCGTTACTATCCGCTTCTTCGGTATCTCAGACGCTCACCGCCCGCCGATCGCTTCCGTATAGTAAATCATCGTGCCGACGTTCCGCATCGATCGCTAATTTAAATATCAATTCACTTCCCATGCAATCTTCACCCGTTTACAATTTCCGCGTTTCGAGTGCGTTACACGTTAATTTAATATTTATCTTTCTTATTGTGGAGCAAATCATTGCTTAGAACAGATTTGTTCAGAACAGAATTCAGGAAAAAAACTTGCTTGGTTGTATCAATGTTGAGCACCGCATTGTTATTGTTTGCTTAAGACTGGTTTGCTTTTATCCAGTTTCTCGTAAGGTGACAATCTAGGATGTCATATTGAAGAGAATTTGCAAATACGTCAATATCAGGTTTCTCGAGGACAACCGCTTTCATGTTAAATGCACATTTAATTAAACGTTGCAAGCGTGGAAATTCTGGCGTTTAATCATTCTGGCGTTTCCCAGTTTATCTCGAAACAATCGAAAAAGAGCCTGGTTGTATTAATTGAAATTCTGGTTGAAAACGGACAAATCAGAATTTTCTGGTTTATCATAATTCTAGTTGAGAGAACCAGAGTTCTGATTGATGTTGGCACTTATTTGGAATTGTAAAAAGATTACAAGTTGAAAAGAATTATGCTTTCTTCATTATTAAAGCTAAATTGTTCGTTGCGCGTACAATTTCGATATTCACATACGACATTCACGACGGTAAAATGTTTTAGGAACCAGATTAGTTGTCAAAAAGTGCAAGGTCGTATCGCTAAAAGCCTCGCCGGACGGTCCCAAACGATGCCCTCGGAAGACGCTAAGTGCAATGTCTCCGAGATGCAGCAGCCGCCGCAATCTGGGAGAAGGATGGAACCGGTTTCTCGACTGAGCAGGCTCCTCTCCCTCTCACTCCCGATCACTCGATCTCTCTCCTCTTCGAGTCGAGCAGTCGATCCGAGCCGAGCTCGAGGTCACTACAGGCCATCGCCTAAACCAAAGTAAACCCCATTTCATCTTTCTTCCTCCGACTAGAACTTTTGCTCCTTCTCTTATATCTCTTTTCTCCTTTCTTTCACCTCGCATCTCGCAATCTTCTCCTCGTCTCTCCGATTCTTTCTCCTTCACCGTTCTCCTTTCACCTCGACTCTCTCTTCTTCCTGTCTCTTCCAGACCTGGATCATCCATCGACTGCGACTTCAAGGGACTCACAGGCCCTGAACGCTGATATTTGTCAGGAGAAACTGGTAGCTCGTAGTTAAAGTGGTTTTCGACATTCGATGGTGAAAAGAGATTTGTTGGCGATCGCATTGAGTTCAGTTTTATCATTGACGTTTTTCGCATTACGATATTATTGACGATTACAAACTCTATTACAGGCCTGCGTGTATCTTCATGTTAAAATAACGTCATGGATAACTATGTATCGGCCGCAAAATCAGGTCAATTACATTTTGACGATATTAGTTCGAGCTCGTGTTTAATTATTTAACAACAAAATATTATATACACATCACTCTGTTGTAGTTATTGAATTAAGTACGAAATTGCTATTGATTATTGCTCAATCGCATCAGAATGTTATGGAAAAGTGATTAATAATGTTATTATAGACCTACTATCTGCTATATATTAACAAAATATATTTATAAACTCAATTATTTTCAAATGATTATTGATGATTAATATTAATATGATATATCTTATAATAATATCTAATATGATATATCTTAGTTTTGAAATTAAGCTTATTGTATTTTCAAAATTTATATATATATAATTGTTATTTAATTCTTTTTTCTAAATGTAAATGTTTTCTAAACCTGAATCTAATTAATTGAATGAAAATGTGTGCGTATTTCGGATATTTATATTCTTTTTTTAGTACATTTTTTTATTTCATTCTTTTTCAATGCATTCACAAATTGTTAGAAGCCTTTTAGCGTTTACATTGAAATGTATTATGCCACATAATGTATACAATGCTATTATATTAATTCACTAAATTTACATTTGACATTTCTGACACGACATATTTATTTGGCATTTTTTTCGACATTTCCATTACCATGCGATGTCCGAGAGAGATTTTGTTCGTCTGCATAATGTAATGAAAATGTCATGTGATAAACATCATGTAAATCTAATTTAACTACGTTACAAATATCTAAAATTCTCTCTCTCTCTCTCTCTCTCTCTCTCTCTCTTTCTCTCAGATCATGCGACAATACGAGAAAACCAACGCCAGAAGCGTCAACTAAAAATACTTCGTGTAGCAAGTGTCAAATGTAAACTTAACCTTAAGATTTCTGAAGCTTGTTGTGCGTCCCTGCGATCTTCCACACCACCGCCCGCCTTGATATTCCTCTTTCGGCCACTCTCCCGTGCCCTCGCCCGCGGGGGTGTGAATTACGCATCCTCCTCTTCTCTCCCTTCGGTATCACGCGTAAGATTACAGTCTGGGATCGAGGCCCTGTCCGCCCGTTCATCCGCTGATCGAGCAAGCGATCGATCGATCGATCGGCCGATCTATCGGCCCGGCCGATCCAGCCAGCGATCAGGCATCAACCTGCTCTCCGACCGTCCGGGAGGTGCCTTCTGGTGAGGTGCGAGATGACCGGATACTCCTTTGTGAGAACACGTCATGTGTAAGGAACCGCGATTGGTCGTAAAGCTCCCGGATATCTCTCTGGATGGCATTATTAAGTGTAACGGCCACTGTATTACGCGCGTAATGATGACACGATCGAATTAAATTTGGGTCGGTGCTCAATCGATACGTATACCTATAATACCAACATTTAGAGGCTTTGGAGGGACGAAATAATTCACAGGTGACATTATAGACAAATGGCCACTGTGCTAGCGATGAGGACAATATTTAATTAAATGTATTTATTTTAGTTATCAATTCTTGAAAAAATATAGTAATTGAAAAACATTTGTCTGCATTTTCAATTCGTCATACAGTAAAGTGGCAACATAACTAATAAATTATGTAATCATTTTGTTCGAATTTAATGAAGAAAATATAAAATTTGACGTTCAATTTTCTTAATCTGAAAACAGTATGTGTTAAAAAAGGGAGAAAGTTACATTGCGATTATAGTGCGAGGAATTGTGCGACATTCAGCTCGCTTTAGCGCTTCTGCATTTTCTTACTCGCGTTCTTCCACGGCGAGACGTCTCCCTCTATGCGATATATAAATCCCGGGATCCTCAACCGGTTCGCGAGGAATTTACGCAATAAGAAATGTCGAAATCCGTTCTCTTCTTCTTTCTACTAGTGCGATTACGGTTAGAAGAAACGCTCGGAAAAAGTAGGTAGTTTGTCGATCAAGTGTCTAGGAAATTACGAGATGTCGATCGATCTTCAATTTCTGCCAATAAAATCTGTCGTTATTACACGGATTGATCTTTATTTACAATCACGTTTCTACGAAAGATTATATCAAATCGATAATAATCTAATTTTGTTAATCGCATTTATGGCGAATTAATTTCCAGAGATGTGCTCACAGACATAATTTTTTATTCTTTGCAGTATATGAAAATATTTTTTTAAAATTCGATATTAATGTCAACATCATGTTCCTATGTATCAGCTTTTTTACTAAATCTAAAAAAATCAGTGGTTACATTTAATTCGCCCAATGCATTTTTTCAGATTGATAACTGACCGAGTTTATAAAAATTTTATCGATAGCATTTCTTGCGTTCGTGCGCCGCTAGCTTGCTGGCGTCATTTAGCATGCTCGGTTCTCTCGCTGGTGATATACACCCCTGGCGCTCTGCTTTTCTCGCCTCGAAAAAAATTTCCATACTAGATACACAATACGCCCATAAATCACCGCGTTTCACGGAGAGATACCATCGGAGAGCCAACCCCGACTCGAATTTCGCCGCGATCGATTTTACACCGCGACTTTCCACACCCCCCTCCCTAAATCCCAGCTGTATCCTTCGACGCGCGAAATTACATTAAAATAATTTTGCGCGCTCGGGAAACTACGCTTTCTAATTAATGACAAGCTGAAATATGTTTATGCACATAAATTCTTCATAATGTAAATTCATAACGTGTATCGTCTTTCCAAATTTCGCTACCGAAAATGTAGTTTTGTGCAATTTCAATTAATACTGACATATTAAATAAATCATTTATGCTATACTTCCCATGCAAAAATTTACGACTTATCTATCAATATCTTTTCCCTGATTTTAAAAATAAGAGTCACATTTTTACGATAATAATTTTGATTCTAAAACTAATGTAGATCTTCAGTAACTACATTAATGATGCAACAAAATATTTATCCTTGTTTTCTATCATTACAATTCATACTGTATATTTTTTCTTCGTATCCTAATAATTTTAAGATATAAATTATTATATGAAAAGAATTAGCTAAAAAATAATTAAATTAAGAATATGTATTGTATTCATAACATCTAACTTTAATCGATTATTGGCGTTCTCTCTTATTCAGTCAAAGAAAATTTATTTTCAAATCCAGCTAATTTTAAATTTTAGCAAAATTGTTCTTTCCATAAAGAGATGATTAAATTAGCGCTTGTTTATTCATCTCGCTATCTCTTTCCTCTTTCTTTTACGAAGAATGTACGCAAGATACCCAAAAGGATTTTAGATTGATAGCGGCTCACCTTCGAAATTTCGCCGATGATAGGCAGCGCCGCGAATTCGCTCTGTACGCGAAATCCGATTATCACTTGGCGGGCAAAGAGAGTTGAGATTTTAGATGGGTATAGGATTTACGCGGTAGCACCTTACAAGAACAAAACGCGATAGGGCATACCCGACGACTCATAATATCGATCACCGCGGCGATTTCGCTTGCGTTATCGGCCGTTTTCCACGTACGGCATACGTACGACATCGTTTGGGGAAACCCTTCCTACTTTTTTTTTTTCTGGCAAAAAGATCACCCTCTCGAAATCTGTTCGCGCTCTTACGGTGCTTGCGTAGAAAAACATGCTCATCCACCCTTTCCCGTTCCCTTTCCGCCATCGTGCGACTAACCATTCAATATTTTCAAAAACCAATTTCGCGTTAGAATGTTTGCTCTGGTCTGGTGCACCGTTGGTAGAACGCTGAAGGGGCCGGAGGAGGTAGGGGGAGATTGGGGGATCTCGAATATCGGGGGCACGTGTGCTTAACCACGTAGAACGTATACGCTGTATGACCCTAGATATATCTATACGCGCCTAGATCGCAGGGAGAGATGAGAGTGGCCCCATAGAGTATACCAATAAACGATAATCCGAGCGGCATGACTGCTATCCTCCCTCCTTTCTCCGACCATCATTTTCTCCCCTCTCCCCCCCCCTCATTGCCTGTGTGGCGCCTGCAACAACGACTCCTATGCATTTAAAATGGATCGCTCGAGAACGCACGCAGGATCGTTGTTCCTCCGGAGAATCGGCATCCTAGGACCCTTATTGGTGAATACGAGGTGGGATTCCTCCTTCGCCATGCCGCACCCTCGAATATTCAATCGAACACATTAGCGTGGCGGATGGAGCCGCAGGGGGGTAGTGACTGTGACGGGGAGGGAGGTCAGGACATAATCCTGTAGCCACCACATAGGTTGCGGGTGTTGTGCAACCGACAGATATATGCGTCGACCGGATACGCAGTGTCGAGAAGGGTGCGAGACTATCGTCCGATACTGTATATTTGCGCAACGAGTAGAGCGTGAATAAATCTGTAGGGTGGCAAAAGCGAAGGCGCGGCAGGACGTCGCACGAGAGATATGTGGATTACGTGTAATTGACAAGAGATATGAATCTGTAATGAGAGAATTCATTATTGAACCGTACTTAGATGGATGAATTATAGCTTTTATTCGATATCGCATCGGCAATGGGAATGAACAGCATTTTCGCAATGAGAAAATCCGATCTTATACGTTTTGCATTTTTTGTTAAAAACATTTATACAGTCTCATTTATTACAATTTTTTTCATATATGTCATTAAAGTCTGTTCTTTTAATATATCTTTCTCTCCAACGTATACAGAGAAAAAGAGAAAAGCTAAAGGGTACAAAAAATTCAGTTAGAAATAGATACCAATAAACTTATTATTACTTTGTTTTTTTTAGTCCACTTCCTAGATCTAATAATATATATTTACTTCTATTACTTTCATTATTTTCTTGGTTATTTCATACCGTGTCCATTTCCTATTTGTCGACTCCCGTTCTTTATATTCTTGCGACACATGCAGCCACTTATATTATAGTACGTGTAATAAACTCCATTCTATGTCTCTCTATCTCAGTTTCACTCGCGTCGGTCCCACGTGCGTCTAATGGCAGCGCGTGTAACATACGCGTCTACGGTACGTAATGCGAATGGTAGATCGTTAAGACTGATGATTGGCGGACGGTGCAGGTTCGAAGATGCCGACATAACTCAGGATCATTATTATCCAAATATCCGTTGCACCTCGAATATCTCGTACGAGAGATAGAATCGACCATAAAGTCCCGGAAAGGAATTTCACGTAACTCGAAATTTGAAATTATCGGGTAAGAGATGTTCTTCTTCGCCAAAGAGGCGACATTAAAATTGGCCCTAGAATGTATATAGGACATTTATCTTAATATTTATGTAAACCTTCTTATTTCCATTGAGTAGAGAAGTCATTTCTCTCTGTATACATATATCGCTCTTCTATTATTCGAATCAACATAACTAAAGTTTGATTCGAAATGTTCACACATGCAGAGTGAAACACTGAAAATGCTATGCTGCTATGTTTCTATGTTATATCCTAGTGTTTCGTTAAATAAAATTTTTATTTTGCTTTCTTTTTTTCTGAAGACACAAAATTACGAATTTTATTATTAATCGTCAATTAAAAATTTTTCAATTTAATAAACATTGATAAGAAATTTTTTTAATATCAATAGCATTATTATTAACTCGACGATTGACTAATTTAATTGTAAGAATATTATTTCAGTTTATGAATATGTTTCAAGTCCAACAAATCAAATTGAGCGGCCCAGTCTCTAGCACTGATATTTGTATATTTACATATGAATTGTACTTATATATTCGCATATGAATATTACTAAACATCAAGAGTTACTTTGAAAATTGTTTTCTTTTTCTTGTTACATGTTTAAAACACTTCAGTCTAACTTAATATTAACAAGTACTGATTTGCAACTTTGATGTTGTTTTTCTTTTTTATATTTTCAGTTTTTTATCTACAACAGAAGAGATCGAATTTTATTTTTTATTAATGAATTAAATATTGTTACATGACGTGAATTACTTTGGTTACTGTGGGTTTATCTGACAATACTGAATAATAGAGTAACATTATAGTATTATAAATGATCTCAAAACAGTTCTACATCGTTCATTCATCTCGATATCGAAAAATATCAAATTCACATGCCTCTTCAAGTTACCTGTGAAGTACATTCGCAAAGCAAGAACTGATTGACAAAAGAATGGAATATTTTTCTTTCTGTCGAAGAGGAAAGGCTCTTCTGTCTCGCATGTAACATTCCACGCGAAAACTTGCTTTCTCTACAAGAAGGACAGTGGAAAAGTGGTTTACCGATATTCCACCATGTCCGAGAATAATATTCGCGTTTGAAATTCGCAAGCATTCTGGTGGCAGCGAGTGACGTCAAATTAGAACGCTCGAAAGTATCGATGCTATCCGATATCTTCCTCAGAGATGCCAATAGTTTGGATCGCTTCTTGACAACACGCTAACTGCCGTGAATTATTCCGACTTTCTGATGCATTCAATATATTATCATGTAGCTTTATACCTGCATGTGCGAGAATATGATAGGAAACTTGAAGATTAATTAGTAAGTCCTTCTCTAAGCTGGTTTTAAAAATGTTTTTCTGGTATTTAAACAATTTTACAGAAAGAATTAGGACTGTGACAATAAAAATCTTTTTTAAAAAATTAATTCTAGAGAAAATAATATGTATGTTAGTATTTCCAAACACAACATTTTGGAGATGTGAATAACCGACACAGAGCAGTTCCCGCGACGACACTTCCAACGATGTGCTGATAACGGAACGCGTCTAACGCGCTTCCTTGTGCAATTAGCGAGAATAATTTCGGAGCGTGCTACAGTATGCTCGCTCGTTCGACGAGGCACTAAAAGCAGCTATTTGGCGAATGCGCAATGAACTCTCCTTATTCTCGTATACAGACTACGAAATGTGCCTTAGAAGTTCCGTCGGATAGCCATTGTGAGAAATTATCGTCGCATCTGTCATATCACAGTTATTTTAATTTTTTAATAAAACGTGGCAAGCGTTTAATAAATTATCTTAGTAAAATATTGAAATATTTTATCAGGATAATTTATTAAAATTAATGTAAATGTACAAAACAGTTCGTGATATTTGTTTCTTTTTTGGAACCTAAGAAAATCTGAAATCCTAAAGTAGACAAATACGCTTTTCCATACGTTCACTTTTTACTTGATCCTGCATTTGATGGATTTATGTTTTTTTTATATTCAAGATATATCTGAAATATAATCAATGTGAAATAGTTTACTTAAAGTTCCAATTAAACTTTAACCACTCTTAACTCAACAAGCTTTTTCAAAAAACGGGATTTATTCGAATTTCCTTCGGTAAGATTCCAAAAATCCTATGGATTTTCAAAGGATGTACTCCTTTCTTAATTCGATCGGTTGGAAAAGAAAGGCTTCACGGCGAATTTGCCGGCAGTTTCACCAATAGGTTTTTCTTGGGCGAAGTCGCGTAAAGAAGTTTCACGATCCGGATAAAAATACGCTGGCGACGCTTGCACGTTATATTTCACGGGGACGTGGTGATCGAAACAGATCGGTTCCTGACCCGAGGCTACTCTCTCTCTCTCTCTCTCTCTCTCTCTCTCTCTCTCTCTTCTTATTTCTCATGAAGTTCCCAAGCGCCGTTTGAAAGTCTAATTTTACGCGAGTCTTCGCACCGTCTCTGCTGCATGCGCGCCCGCGTCTTCTCCGCGCGTCCATAAACGAAACCGACGCGACGGACCTTAAACGATTTACTTCTTTCACTTGCTAATGATATTGCCAGACTCGCCGCGCGCGGGAAAAGTCCCAGCTGCGATCGCATCGTTCCGGAGTACTTACGGAAAGTCCGGCGCGCAACGAATTTCTCACAATTCATTCAAGTGTCTGTTGAATATATTGAGGTAGCAGTAATAAAAATACTTCATTGGTATTATATGTAAAGCATCTTCTAGGAAGATAGGGAAAAACTTGGGGCAGATCATTTGCAAAATAAAAAAATAAGATGTGCTCAACGTTTATTTATGCCACTCTTTTTAACCATCTGTTTGTTACAAATTAATACGTAATTGTAAGATCGTCCCTGATTTCAGATTTAGTGCAATTACTATCACACAAGAGCGTATTCACTAATTTGCAAGATTTATTAGAGAATTAAATTAAAAAAATATATCATGTACCATTTTATATTCAATAGCCTACTTCGTCATTGCTCAATATATCATCCACTTTCCACTATTTTTCATTAGTGCTTGATTAACTGATAATTTCTAGACATGTTTTCGACTGTCTTAGTTTTCTAACGTAATTGAGCCGATTTTATATTTGTTGAACTTGATTTGACTGTTTCGCGATTAGATATACATTTTTTTCTAAAATTTCTCTTCATAAACGCTCAATTTTTTTTTATTAAATTCATATCAGGAGACTACTAGTCAGATCATAGTTGATGCTATTTTTAAGATTTACAGAAAGTATAGCTAGGAGGATATAACAAAATGGAGATTAATATGAAGAATATATTAGGCAATGACGAGATAGATCAATGTACTCGAAAAACGATATATACTTTTTTAAATTCTCATAACCCTTCTTGCTAATATGATGTATAAGCTCTTGTAAAACAGACTGTAAATCTTTCAGAAGCAGTCGTCGTCTCTGCTTCAAAGAAAAGATGTGATGATATGAAACAACGCGTAAATGCTTTTCTACGAGCATGACGAAATAATCGCGCATAGACGATTACATGAATAGCTATGTCTGTTCACGGGTAAGTTTTTTTAAAAGTTTAAAACACGCAGTCTGTTCGCGGCTTATCTAGTGAGCCGGTCAGTCAATCCTTCGTTCGCGTAACTCGAAGCGGCGTAAATTCTGAACTTAGAACGATGGTTGATCTCGCGCGAGGCGGTGCGGTCATGTCCAGACCGATGGAGGAATGCGAGGTGGCCATCTTGAACAGTAGAGATAACCCCCCTTTCTAAGGAGGCCCCGAGGATTCTCCTCGCACATATCCACGTTGGAGGGGCTCTGCTCGCATACTGCGGTTGCCTGTCCGTCGCTCTCGTCCATCCGCATGTTCGCGCGCAGCCTGGCACTCAACGTACACACGTACACCTGCATTGATTGGCTTTACACACGCGAGCGCCGATGTCACAATAATTATTAAAGCATAAATCTTCAACGTCGAAGCTGCAGTTTGTGGTCCGAGCAAGCGCATTTGCGCGCATACTTTTTGTGTTATGCGATTATGTCGAGAATACCTTATTGAAAACGTTGAAATTAATTTCAATTAAAAAAAGTAGCAGCTAATTTAGGAACTGATAATATAATAAAATTATAATTGTGACTATTAATTGATAAACGGAAGTAAAATTAAATCGACGTCATTGATCTCCTACATTGCACGAACGTTCTATTTGCGACATTTTCACGTCGATATTTTTAGCGTACTGCAGCTAAATTAAAACAGACTTTGCCAGGATATCGATTACATCGACTGCTATTTTCATATAAGAGCGATATCAATGATCATCGGCTCGCGAGAAAGCACATCAGTATAATCGAGAAATAATATCAAGAAAAATAATTTTTAATAGAAATAATTTCACGAGAAAATCTTTTTACAAACGAAAATAATCCAAAATTATTTTTGTAACGACATTAATATATCCTATAGAAATAATATCACAAAAATGTATTATGATAAAAATATACTTTTTATTAAAAGGCACATAGCTAGTATTAAAGATATCTTTTAAATAATATTATCCATATGTCAAAAAAATTTTCAAAATTTAGTACTATTATACATAGCGCATTCCTATAAATAAAGATAAATAAAGACCAAAAAATATTCTTCAATCAGCCTATTAAAACTGTTGAAAATGCAAATCTTGCACGATAAAATGCCCAATACATACAATATTTTAGGAAATACCCGTAATAATTTAACTACATAATTAACAAGAAACAGCATGATAAAGATTTTGCCATTTAATATATATTTATATATTAATATATTAATATATATTTAAATATAAATTTTTATGCCAATTTATATACGACGGCTTTAATGTGCATCAATGCGCACTAATACGTTCAACTGAAATTACTATATTAATATTTTCTTACATCATTGCATATAATATTATGTAATGCGTTCTAAATGTATTGTTATAGCACACAGTGCATAGCTCTTTTTTTAAACCTATTCTAATCGCTATTTCATTTTCGCAAATTATAGACTTTCACATTGATTTTATATTGACCAATTCAATTATAGCTTCTCCCGCTGAATTTCGTGGCGCTGCTCATATAATGCTATTCAGAGTAATTTACTACGACAGTAGGTAATACGTAATAGTAGGTAATAAAAGTTGCAATATCGCTCGTGGCAGCGTATACCTTTGATATACAGCGTACAATCCGGCGCCGCGAACGGTCGCAGGAGTCGTTAAACGTAAATGGTCGGTACACGACGCCACATTGCGCTTCCTTCGTTTGTGCAAATTCGCCATAATGGCTGGCCGGAATCAGATTTCATAGGGAATTTCACCACTCTCCGCCCGCCCTTTTTCCCACCGTCACTTCGCGGTTCGAACTTTTTATCGGACGCGACGAGAAAGTTTTCGAAAGCCGCGGCTCCAACGGTGGTCGTCGGGAATGCAGCTACTTTTTCTCCGTTGAATATTGGCCAACGCCAATCAGGCCGCGTAAAAGTTACGCGGAAAATTCTACGCCGGGATTTCACGGAAATTTCATAGGTCCGATAGATCGATCGTGGTGCACCGCGGACGACTTTTGTACACGGTGGTCCAAAATGATTCCACAAACTGATATAATTTTATTACATTTTTACCTCTCATTAGTCTCGTGGTTTATTATATAAGCCACACATGTATTATTTTAAATTTAGCCATTTATTAGTATAAAATACAGTGAGAAATATTAATTTTTTGATAGAATAGTAATTAATGAAAGGATTAAAAGGGTAAACGGTTGAAAAGTTTGAGCTGTGAAGAGATTCCGTCTTCTAATGAACAGTATATCGCTCGCGTCCGCAGGTATCTCAACTCGCTTGACAGGTGTGATGTGAAGACAGATATAATATACGTTACATGATTATGACACACATGAAACTTACTGTCATACATAGAGAACCTTGCATTCCGTGTCTAATGCCGACGTCGTTTTTCCCGTTCTTCACGTAAGTCATCGGAACTGCGCCTCCCGTTGCGCCGAGTCGGCACTAATTAAGAGTTGTACCTAAATGAGCCTACATTGACGTAGCTAGAATTTTTCATACGGGACAGGTTTGAGCGCAACCAAAACTTTTTTCACAGTAATACATACGGTTTTGCTGAAGTATTTCAAAATTTATGAAATAACTAAATACAGATTATAATTTTATTGCATTAACAAAATAATTATATAAAACGTTCAAACTTACTAGAATGTTCATCAGAAAGTTTTATAGCATTGCTCGTCATACTTGAGTTTCCTTCAACACAATTATTTTGATTACGATTTTGTTTCAACAAAATTGTTTAGCCAACTACATATATTTAGCTAATTTTTAAATATTTTTGAAAAATTATTCTTTTTATGTAGTCTATATTATATTTTGGTCTCTACGATTAAGTTCATTGCTCCAAAAAATTAACTTACTAGGAAAATATAAATTCAATCTCAATTCACACCGTTTCACGGTAATGTGAACACGAGTGCGAAATAATATAGTTTAATTAAGCATTTGTATTTTAATAAAATTATCTCGCGGCAATGATAAACCACCGGAAGGAAAAATAATTTCTTCTGCAAGTTACAGTCGCGTTTCCGCACGCTCGAGGCTCACGGTCGCGATCGCATCCGCCGCTAAGCGCATCCCCGGTCCTAAATCAAGATACGTCCCGCGTGGCGTGCTCGACCCATACAAAGGCATCTGGGGATCATCGTGCCTCGACCCGATGCGTTTCACGCATTCTCGCGCCCTTCGGCGCGATACGATGGCCGCCGCCGCGTTGCACGTTTCTCCTCTCCTTTATACGCTGTGGACGGAGGCGCTAATGGCGAGCGTCTCGCTTTCTTGCTGGTTGGCCGGTTTCTCCGCTTGCTCGTCTCTCTTTCTTTCTTTTTATTTCTCTCTCTCTCTCTCTCTCTCTCTCATTCTCTTCCTCGAAGAGTCCTCTCGAAGAACTCCGGTCGTTATCTCGAGGAAAATTCCCTTTTCTCGCCCGCGACCGAAGAAATTCCGCCGTGCACGTCGATTACTGGCGAATGGGGGTGGCAAAACGTGAGTGTGGGACGTTGGTCGGAAACTAGGAGCGAAAGGAGGGGCAGGGGCTACGAGAGTAAAAGTGCGCAACGTGGCTGGAAGAGAAATTGCTTCGTTTCCGAATCCACTGTGTGTGTTCTGACTTGATTGGCCCTCCCTCCCCCCCCTCTTCGTTTAACCCGCCTTCCTTACTGTTAGATAGGCGTCCTCCATCTTTGGCACTTTGGCTTTTGCGAGAGAGAAAGAAAAAATACGAACCTATTTTCGAAAACCCGTCGTCTCCTTTCCGATTAGATGTCCGTGCACGAGCTGCAGGATAAAACAGGAAGTATCGTCGGAGTGGAAAAAGGCGCCGCAAAAAAAGACGCAAAAGAAATACAGGATGCGAGATAACGATATTTCCATTGGGTTTTCGATTGCGGGACTTCATTGCAATTTTGGATCCTACAATCCGATAGAAACCTGATACACATTTATAAGAGAAGTTAACTTACTCGTATTTTTCTCGTAAAACGTTTAATTCTAATATTGAAGTGATATGAACAACTACATGTATCATTAAATACGTAATTAACACGTCAGCATTTTAAACGATGATGATACATTAGCTGTTTCAGCAGAAAAAGCGATTTTACAACTTTGTAAGCTTTTTTTAATATAATTGATTACACATTTGAATTTAGTGAGAAATATATATTTAAGACTATATATATATTTAAAGACAAATATCAAACATATCAAAAACTTGCAAAATCATTTTTTCTGCTAAACAGCTAAACAACCACAGTTGTTTTTTATAACGTTCAATGCGTTCAAAAAATTGTGTTTTGTAGATACGAATTTTTCCAAAATATATAACGTTATTGATATGAGTAAAGGAAAAATGATTAAAGAATGACATCGACAAAGATCGCAATTAAAAGATTATTTTATTTTATTTTATATCAACCATATAAATTTATATTACCTGTAGAACCTATTAAATGACATTAATTCTCAATCAATACTATTCTATTTCTGTAATATCATAATGCA
>Ga0157363_1002915_pt1 | contig 15261 bp, 4 predicted proteins | sample AttsexASBM1_FD_111477 | JGI IMG/M metagenome (GOLD analysis project Ga0157363, IMG submission 111477) | Fungus gardens microbial communities from leaf cutter ant in Ribeirão Preto, State of São Paulo, Brazil - Atta sexdens ASBM1 | ecosystem: Host-associated > Fungi > Mycelium > Unclassified ...
GCTTTTATGCTCTATATAATAAATTAGTGATTTAAATATATATATATATATACTAATAGTACTAATACTAACACTATAGTAATAATGTTAAAAATAATAATATGAAAAAGTATAGTTCTTTAACTTAAGTTTCCTTTAGTTCAGTATAAGACAGTTGTTATTATAACAATTACTAGTCACAAAGACCAATAAAGATACAAGCAATAAATTTCAAAAATAGATATTATTGTGGAAATCACAAAAGAACTTGATAAGAAGTCTCTGTTAAATTGTTATTGTATTTATATAAATTATAGATAACTTGTACTACTAATAATTAATTCTACTTTAAAGTTTATATATTGTTTATAAGTATACTATATGTATACTATGAGGTAGATATACTATTAATATACTTCTTAATATTATTCTTCTAGTTTGTTCTTGCTTAGTCTAGACTTATAACCTTATATCATGTAATATGTTATGTGACTGCAGTTATATACTTTTTTATTGTTAATAAAAATAAAAATAAAATCAAAAAAAAAGAAATATTAAATCAAGAAAAATATTAGTATTTTAGTATATTATAACAGTTGTAAACTGTTAACTAAGTCTTTAGTTTTAACTTGAGTGTAAGTTTGTAAAAATTAAAGTAAAAAGTAATTTATTTTTAATATTTCTTAAGAATGTTACTATATTTTATTTATTCTTTTTTTACTAGCTGTTTATTTATACTAGTATAAATATATTTTGAGTTTACTAATGTTTTAAATTGTAGTTTTTATAAAAATTTATTATATTATATTTACTTCAAACTTTTAACAAAACTTATTTCTTTATTATTATCTTCATATAATTTCTTATATACTTTTTATTATTATTTTTTGTTCTAACTCATAATTTTTAGCTAAATATTTTACTTTATTATATATATAAATATTTTTTGATTTTTTTTCTTTATTTGAATTTTTATATTTATATATATATATTTATAAATATTATAGTTAAAATACTTGTTTTATCTTAATATATAATAAAATAACTTTTTATATTAGAAAATTTGTTTTTAATATATATTTTATAATTATATTAACTTTTTTTTATTTTTTATTTTATATAATATTTATTTATTAACTTATTTTTTATAAAAATATAAATATAACTATGTATATAAAAATATTTTACTACTATAAATAATTATCTAAATAACAATTTATTAAAGTTAAGGCTATAAAGAAGTAAGTCTTTTTTAAAATATCTAAATTAATTAGCTAAAAAAGCTTAATATTTAAATAAATCTTTATATAAAAGAATTTTTTTTTAAAGAAACTTGAATTAAAACTTAAAATATAAGAGATTAAAGTAAATAATTTTCTTTTTTTATAAGTAATTTTTAATTTTATTTTATAATCTTATTTTATATTTATATATTTATATATTTATCTTATTAAAATTATTTTTATTTTTTAAGTCTTAACTATTTTTAATATTATATTATATAAATATTTTCATATTATCTTAATAATATTACTTTTTTATTATTAAATAATATCTTAAATTCTTTTACAAATTTATCTTAATTTTAAATATTGCTTTTTTGTTTATTTTATTGATTTTATTTTAAATATAAATACTTACTCTGAATTATACTAGTATTATAATAATTTTATCATTATTTACTTCAATCTTATTACTTTTAAGATATAATTTAGTGCTTTTCTACTATTTATTAAAGTTTATTTAGTCTTTATTAAACTATTCTAAATTAAGAACTATACTTTTTCATATTATTATTTTTAACATTATTACTATAGTGTTAGTATTAGTACTATTAGTATATATATATATATATTTAAATCACTAATTTATTATATAGAGCATAAAAGCAAACTGTAGTAGCTATATACAATAGAGACAGACTAACATGAGAATAAAGAGATAGAGAAAGTGAAAGAGTGAGAAAGAAGAAGAAGAGAAAAAAAAAGAAAATAAAACTAGTTATAAGATCTACTCATAACAGTCAAAAAAGAATTGTCATTAAAGATGAAAGTATTTGAGTTAGCTTTCAAAAATATAACAAAGTAGTTAAGAAAGTTCCATATAGAATTTCAATACCTATTAAATCTTCTACATTCGTGAAAAATATGCTATCTTAATTTAATAGAATATAATTCACATGAATACTTAAATTTCTCTCTTGGGAAGAATCTAAGTTTATACTTATCAATCAGAGCATGGTTGGTTATTACTCTTGTAACTTGTATATACAAAGAGTTTGAATGTCCAAATAATTTGAGCTAAGGTTCCTTCTTAGCATAGCATGGTTTAATAACGTTGAAGTCTTCGTCAAGTAAATCAAGAAATTGTCTTTCTTTGAGATCTGAAGCTTGAAAGGTTATTTTCCAATTGTTTATAATATTGTCACATTCAGTTTTTCTATTGAAGTCCTATAACATTTTGTACAGAAATACTAGTGAAGAATTGAAGGTCTTTGAGTTTTTGTTGACCACTTTATGAAGAGACCAATTGAGTCAACTAGAACACTTCCAGAATTTGATCAAGTTATTTTGATTTCTAATGAAGAATTTATGAAGTTCATTAAGAATAACTACTACATAAATTTGGTAGAGATGTAATGACAGGTCAAAGATTTTCTTGGCCACATGAAGTCAGTGACAACAATGATTTTGGAAATGTCTTCTCAATTTGAGGCTTGGTTTATACTGTACCTGATTGTGAAGAGTTCCGCTTCAGTACTAGTAATAAAAATAGTATGATAAAGGGTTTTGATCAATGGACTATTGAATGTGTGCATGTGTGAAATGGATATAGCAATGTCATTCTTGATACTAGCATCTGTGACAACAATGGCTGTGGATAAGAAATTAGACGACTCAATAACTATATTGTCAAGTTATTGGAGATGTATTTTGTTATTTTTTTCTTTATTGTATAAATTAAAAGAAAATCAATCTAAGAAATTATCAATAATTTTGAGACCAGGAAATAATTCAGAATAAAGAGGTGAAAAAAAAGGGGAAATTCCATTGAACCTGTTATTTGTATCAACTAAGTAACCTTTGACATGAAATCTTTGACAATTGGTAAGAGCGTCAAGTGAGATAGGGTACTAAAGCTTGTGAGTATCATGATAAGATTCCATAATTGTTCAAATGAGGTGATTGGGGAGTAAGGAGTGAGCTTGTAATTGCAATCTTTTCCCAAGTTTTTGCAAATGAAGTTTGATGGGAATAAGACCTGCAATTGCTTCTATACCCAATGAAAGAGATATTTTGAAGGCTCCAAGTATCTATATGGCAGCTCTTCTTTGCATTTTACCTAGAGTTTTTAATGGATACAATAAAGGCACATGGTTATAAAACCAAAGTTGAAATTCATATAAAGCAATGAGAAGAATGCAACATCTATAAAGTAGACATTTTTGAGTCAGATTGATACCTCATGATAAATTTCCAAGGATCTTCATGCACTTGACCATAGACATCACTTTATTAGCATAGAAGTCAATATGTTGGCAAAATGATAATTTCCTATCGAAGATGAAACCCAAGTACTTCCACATGCTTTTGTGTTTTAAGACAAATTCTCCAATGGGTGAGAGGTCGAGAGGAGGAGGATTGAAGAAGCCTTATGATTTGTTAAAGTGAAAGTTTTTAGTTTTGGAATATTCTACAATAAAACTGAACCTTTCAAGAAGTTTGGTCATTACATTGTAACTACAGAAGAGACAAGAGTTAGAAATGTGAAGTTATTTGTTCTGAGAAATAAAGAAACCATCATCTACAAAATAAATGATAGACACAGGAATATTAAGATTTTTTAGATGATTTTCTAAAATATAAAGAAAGAGAGAAAGATAAAAGGCCGATAAAATAGGAGAAAGAGCAGACCCTTGGCCTACTCCTACATTCACATCAAATATAGAAGAGGTAAAATTGTTCCAGAAGTAATTGGTTTTTCTGCCAACAAGATAGTTGGTAAAAAAAGTTGACTATGCAGTTGTCAAGTCTTGCTTTCTTAAGAATGCAAGTGAGAAGATGGTGATTTAAAGATGGAACGAACTGAGCAATGTCAAAAGCAAGGATACTAGTTAAGATGTTCTTGACCCAACCTGAATGTATGATGTGTGTAAGAACTACACCCACATCTATTATAGATTTGAATTTCAGACCACCTAATTGACTTGAATGAATGAAATTGTTAAATATAACTTGGAATTGAAGCCTCTTGCCAATAACTTTTTCAATTAGTTTGTCTAATGTATTGAGTAGTACAATTGGTCTGAATGACTTTGAAGAATCATATGATTGTTTGTTGGGTTTGGGGATAACAACCATTGTTAATCTCTTAAAGTGAGCTGGCCAATAGCTTAGATTGATACATGTATTCGCAATATTGATGATATTGGTTAGACATTCATTGTACTTGGGGATGGTCTTGAGATGGCTCTAAGACAACTTATCCAGTCTTGGAGTAGAAAAGTTATTGCAATTAGCGATCACACATCTGAATTTTACTTTGGAGAATAGTGTCTAAAAAGATAGTGACTTATCACTAATCTCCTCAAGAACCTCAGTATCAATTTGTTGATGAAGAGCAGTATTAAACATGGAGTGGAAAGCATTCCAAAGACTGTCAATAGTAAAACATGATTGGTTTTCATACTTAATAGCTTCAATAGCTAGTAATTTACATTTGTTGACCTAGCTCATAAGCTTCCAAGGTTCTTAACTTTTGTTGGTGATCTCTTGAATCTTGAGATCAAAAAAAGACCTTTTGGTGTCTTTGACTATTTTTTTGAAACTCTTCCAATCTTCGAGCTTTCTTGATGTCCTATACTTGTCCAGAGATTGGCTATATTTCTCATTCTACTACTTCTTGAAGTGTTTTGTAATATTGACTTACTTGGTGTTTTTGCCCCATCCTTGCTTAATGTTTGACGCAAGAAGATTGACTATATCTTCAAGTTTGTCACAATCCATCAGATTAGAAGTATTGAGGTTTTTGATGATAATTGTAATCTCATTGACAAATGTGATTTCTTCTTTGCTATTCTTTGATATGGAGAGCTTGGATAAATTGACATTCTCCTCAGCAATGGGAATGGATACTGTAAGGGGGGCATGATCCAAGGTAAGACACAGATCAGAGTAAATCGAGTGATTGTTGAGTTCAATTGATCTACTTGGAAGAAATATAAGGTCGATAACTAAATTCGCTTCCCCAGCTATGTCAGAATACCTAGTAGAGACAGAGTTAGTTGAAATCAATAATTCCAAGTTGAATGAGTCTGCTATGATAATAAGATCATTGCTGATGGAAAAATTATAAGAGAAAGATAAATCCTACAAACTATCCCTAATATTAAAGTCACCAGTCATAATAAGAAGGTTATTAATGCTTACCTTAGTATCCTTAAGATATTTTAAGGCTAAGTGAGAAGCATTAGAATAAATGTTCATAATGTAAGAACAAACATTATTGTTGAAAAATGAGATGAATAAGATATCTTTATGATTAATCAAGTTTTTACAAAGAAAAAAATGAAAAGATGAAAGCCTAATGTTGATATAAGCTAAGATTCTTGGGAAATCTGACTGATTTGTAAGGGTCCTGGCAAAAGTAAGCCAATTAGAATGGTGAGGTGTTCCAACTAGAACTTCTTCTTTACAACTAATGGAGCTTGGAATCATATGAAGAATTGACCATAGAGGTTCTTGAATGAAGATGATATTGAAGTGTAATTAGGTTTCTAGAATAGTATTGATGATTAGATGATTTTTTCATACATTCTGAGAAAAAATCTTTAAGTTGTCATAAATCATTGTATATCGCTATTCATAACTAAACAAATTGATTTTGCCCAATTTTCACAGATCTCAACATATTTTTTTTGATGTCATTCTCTATTGAACCTGTTCTTCCAAAATGAACATAAATTGGAATCTGCTTAATGGTCACCTTGACAGTTGGAACATTTGAAGGAATGTGTGAACACGGCTTGCCTTTTTTAGTTTCTAGGTAAGGTAGGTTTAATTTGTCATTGGCTTTGCAACACCAACTGAATTCACAATAGTTGTTAGATTTATGTGGTCCATTGTACTTGATGCATTTGAAACCTTGAATTCTGCATAAAAATGTAATGTGTCACCATTTCCAGCAATTTTTACATTGCAGAACACCAGGGTTCATATTAGCTTCTCTAATCATAGCAATATACCTTTCTATATTGAAACATCAATTGATTAATCCTTTGGCTCTGTTTTTGCTTTGAATATCCCAAATATCAATCCAAATGATCGACATGTCTGATTTCAGCAATACTTTGATGACTTATAGTTTGGAGATAAGAGTAATGTTGTCAAAGATTTAATTTTGCTTAATAATGCTTTTCATGTCACTGAAAGTAAGGTGATTCTGAATGTTGTCATAAGGGAAGTATAGGATGCTTATTATTTTCAAATAGGACTTTGATTAAGAAAGATGAGAGACTTCAACTTGAAGAGCATTAATATTATCAGAGTTCTTAACATATTGTTTAATAATTTGCAGATCTGACTATAGAGAAACCTTGTTAGTGACAGCTATAATGCTTAAAGAGTCAGATCAAATGAAGTCCACAAGAACTTCAAACTTCACATTTCTAAGTGCTCTGTTGATGTTAGCAACATGTATAGAAGAATTTTTCATGAACTTCATATTGTTGTCATTACTTATGGAAATAATAACATGTTTTCTCGATAGACCTTTTATAGTCATTTGAATATGTAGCTTTGGTTTTGAGGTGCCTTTAATGATATTGTTGATCTAATTTATCTTTTTTGTACTAATAGATAGAAACATTTTCTTGATCTTAATAACTTCAGATATGTTGATATTTTACTTTGAGGCTTAAGCATATGACTTTGAAGGTTGCTTGGTAGTATTAGCTGGTTTGTTGCTTTTGAAGAATTTAGAGATTATATTGACCTCTTTCTGAGATTTGGTGGGAATAGACAGGGGAATTCTTTCTATATTTGCTAGAGATAGTTTATTGATTTCCTTACTGTTTTTACTAGTAGCAGATTGGATTTTTGGAGTAAACTTGGCTGCAATTTTTCTTCTAAGAAAGTTAGATTGTTTGTCAGCATAAAAAGAATCCCAATTGGCTTGATAAACTAAGAAAATGAAGTTCTAGATTATTTTGCCAATATCGTTAAAATCTTCAAGATCATTCAACTTCAAAGAATTAACCTGTTTGTTAGAAATGTACCTAGCCATGAAGTTAAGAGAGTCTCTAATATTTTTAAAATCTGATGCTATATGTTTAATGAATCTGTGAAGAGAAATAGGATCAAAATTACCATCTTAAAGTTCAGGTTTTGTAAGTATATAAGAGTTATATAGGAGTTGAATGTTAATGATCATGTTATCCTCGATGTGCATAGCTTGACTACATATGGGGTTAGAGGGTGGTTGTTCATCAAGAACATGTTAAAGGATTAACTTAAAAGGATCGAGGTTATTATATTTGTTCCTTATATTGGCTTGTTGCTCAGTCATCTTGCTAGCTTGAAATGCTTTCTTTTAGGATGCCTCATAGAACAAAGCAAGAGAATTGTTGTCTATATTGATGTTTTCATTTATAGTATTATTGAGTTCTATCTTTTCATGGTATGCAACAAAAGATTTCAAAGAAGACATTGAAAAGTCTCTAAATATATTTCTTTTAGTTGAGATAGATCTACCTTTCACCTCATCATAATTGTCAGAAGGAGATCCTGCAAAAAATTTCATCCCTATATTATTTAAGTGAAACATAGTTGATAATTCAAAGGTTTGTAGTAGAATTGTGTTTGAAGAAAAAAAAGTGAATTTATTCTCTAAGTCTCTTATAGGTGCTACTATACAAGATAATAGTATAAGAGAAAAAAAAGCTGTGACTATTAGTATATATAATCTTAATATTTATTTGTTGTTTAATACTATTTATATAATTTTCTTATCTAGTTTTAAGATGTTATTTTTTATAACTTCTAATAATTTTAATATTTTTTCAAGTATCTTGATACTATAGTTTTTCTAAAAAGTTTTTATTTTTCTTATTATTATATTTATTATGTTTTTGTTCAGTAGCTTTCTTATAATATAATTTGTTTGTTTTTAATAATAATTCACCATATGTTAATAGTAGATTAGGATTAGATAATGTATAAACTAAGTATAACTAGTTAACATAATATAATAAAAATGTGAAAAAATTAGATATAAAAAGATTACAAACTTTATATTAACTTTTATTAGAAGTAGTTTACATTTACTAAAAAATTTGTAAATATAATATAAAAGATAAATTATATAATAAAAAAATTAGCAAATATAAATATAATTTTATATAGATAATAACCTTAGTTTCAGTAGAAAACATTATATTTGGCTTAACTTTGATATATAGTTGTAATTTAAGAAAAAAGTATTTTAATAAAAATTATGATAAGTATAGTATTTAATCTAAGTTAATTATTAGACTCAAAAATTATATATAGTAGTTGTAGTTCTCAAATATAGACAAAGATATTCTAATAATAATATTCTACATATACTTAGAGTTTTGTTAGTTACTACAAAGATTGTTGATTAAAACTCTTTAAAACTTTTGTCTATAAATTAATGGATAATTGAAATGGTATTACAAACTTTATTTACCTTATATTTTTACAACCAGTAGACTGGTTTTCACAAAATAAGTTGTATTAAAAAGCCCCAAATAAAAGCTATCTATATATATGTGAAATGTACAAAAGTAACAATAAAAAATAGAAATATCAGGTCATCAGTAACTGTAAAAGTTTTATTGGCTATTATCTTATAAATTGCTAAATGAATTCATATAATTAAACTTATATTAAAAGATGTTCATAAAACTGTTATATATAGTATATCTCATAAAAATAAATATTCATAAAGATACAAGTATATCAATATAGTGATATAATTAGTTACTTTCTAAAATGAGCCTGACAGCTCTCATTAGGTATGATTTTTGATCATATGATAGAAATAGCTTGTATATAAACCATTACTTTTTTGTATATATACTTCTATATCTAAAGATTAGATCTTAGACTTAATAATATTAATTTTTATCAATTTTTATCCTTTATTATCTGTATTGATCTTAGTTATTATTATTATTATTATTAAACTTCTGAATTACTTCTAAATCTCTGAGAGTATATCTAAGGTTTAGATATTACAAATAAATGAGTAGTTTATTAAAGTACAATCTATTGTAAAAAAAATAAGTTACACACAATTTATCCTAGTAGAGCTAGTACTTTATTACTCTTATATTAGAGATTACAAGAAAAACTTGGTAAGAAGTCTCTTATTATATTAAACTCTATATATACTAAAAAAGTATGGTCTATGTCCTATACTATATATTCTATTTTAGACTATATATAATTACTATAAGTTTACTACTTATACATTATGAAAATAATATACTCTAAATATATACTCTGACATCATAACTCTAGACTATTCTACTCTCTTCTAGACCTATGATGTTACATCATGTGACCTTCTATTGCTAAATAATAAAAACTATTATATAAACTAATTCTCTAATAAAAGAAATAAAATCTATAAAATGAATATAAAATTATATAAGATATTAGAGACCTAAAAACATATCATAACAATTGGAGTTTGTATATGCAGAGAAATAAAACTATTTTCTTAAGAATAGTACTTTATTTAAAAATTTCTTTCTTAAAGATAATTGTCTACAAATTCTCTTAGAGTAATAATTAGTAAGATAATAGGTATAGTCTAAGAAAAAATATATATCTAGATAGACCTAAATAAGAGGATTCTTTCTTCAATACTACCAACTTTTGTAGGATTTCTATAATAGCTTTACAACAACACAGCACTTCTATCCTCTCCAAACTACTATAACAATATACTACTAGACTCAACTCAATCCCAGAATAACTCCTGATAATACTTGCACAACAAACTATAACTATTATAGCCTTTCAACAAGAATTATAAAGAAACTTAGCTCTAGAATCTAACACTACTATCAAAGCCTGTGGCATTTACATAACCAAACCTCACTACTCTCTACTACTGCTAGTTGAATTCATCTATAACTAATATCAAAACCTGTCAAGATTCAAGCATTCTCTTACCACCTCTACAACTGTCTCTCTGTCTTTCTGGTCACTATCTAATGAGTTCTGCTGATTTTGGATAACATTCTAAATATTTCTATCATTCCATCATTTTAGCTTGGACTACTATTATTTTATATGATTGGAATGAACAATTTAGAATAGTTATCATCTCCTAGAAATCTCATTCTGTTTTCTAGAGATAAGTTTTATCTTTAGTATAGTTGTTAATATCAGCTTAAGTTTTCTAGAGCAAATTCTGTAACTTTACAGACTTTTATCAATTATTCTAACAGCAGAACAGAATCTTTCCCCAGATATCTTGAAGCATTCTAAAGTCTGATAGTCTAGAATTATCTACTTTATGTCTCAATCTCTCTTGTCCTTCTTTACTTCCCAAATAATGTTTACTTTGGGTGACCATCCCATAAGCTCTGTCAATATTAAAAAATCTCAGTGCCTTCTTCAGCATCATATGAAAGAAGTAGCTAGGTGTCAGCATATCTTGGAAGTCTTGACTAACAAAGTCTTATAACTTAACTCTAAGATTTGCAAGTACAGTGGGTGTATCTTGTTCTCTCTCAAGACCTTCTTTCTCTACTAGTACTTCTATATCTAGAAATTCCCCTTGATATTCTTGATCTCATGTTCCTCTATCTCTAAACTTTTATAATAATTAGTCAGTAGAGAGTGTCTTTTTGAACTTCTATTTTTTTTATATTTACCTGGTTTCTGATCAGTTTACTAAAGACAAAGACAAGATTCTCTAGACCTTGTTTTTCTTTAGAAGTGGCTGTGCATCTACATAGTTAGAAGGTCTTTTTTGAGAAAAATTTGCTATATGTATCTTTTTTATTACTACTTGGCCTAAATTTGAGCAGTTTTTCAGAAAGAGTTTTTTCTCCATCAATGTTGCTACAGAAGCTGTCAATAAGTTGGAATCAATGATTAACTATCAGGAGAGCTATATTATAAAAAACTATTTAGATGAGTTCTACACTCTGATCTTCAAAGCTTACTATACTGACCTATGTATCATAGTCATCAAATTCTACTATAGTCTTTAAACAGCAATCTAGGACCAAATTGCAATCTTGCCAGTAGATATGCCCAAGAATTCTGATTCTGCTACTTAATATAATGTTTATTACAACTTAAATCTCTTAAATTTGAGATAAAAGAGGAATTTTGTATTAGATTAATGCAAGAAGACTTAGTAAAGTTCCTAGTATAGAATGTTGACTACCTTAGATATACTAACTAGTTGGTCTATGTACAACCTTGTCTAGCCTATTCTAAAGATCTTATATACTCTATAAGATTAACATGTATGATATATATTATATAATATCAGTATTCCAGAATCTTCTATATTTTTTCCTTGTCTCATATAATAGTGTGACTGTAACTATGACTACTTGTATCAGTATGTGATGTTACTCTAATATTAATCCTAAGTCCAAAAAAATAGAAAATAAAAGGTAAATACAAGGTAAAATAAATAAAACCAAGTTTATTTTTCTCAATTCTGACAATTTTATGTGTAGAATTGACCAAACAAGATAAGCAAATGAGATATTTCAGTTAATGTAATAGACAACTTCTACTTCTTTATACTTAGTTACTATGAAGCTTTTTAGTCTTACTAGCCCCCAAACAGCAGCTATTTAATCTTTCATATTATATACCACTGTTATTCTTCCTAAGAGTTCTAATTAATATAGACACCACTTGTAGACATTGCCTGATGCCCACTAAATAATACTATCAATGTAAGGATCCAAACTACATAGTCTGGAAGTGTTCTGTAAAACTGAATGTCTGTATACTCAACTCTAAGTAGTGGAAGAAGTTAATTGGAGACCTGAATGTGCTAAAGGATATAGATATCATCAAAAAGTTGGAGCCTGCAGAGTAGGAAGAATTGAGTATTAGTAATAAGGATTTTACATAAAACAACTAGCAAAATATATATCTTGGTTGCTAAATGTTCACTATATTATCTATAGAAGAATATATAGGAAACAGTGATCTAGAAGACATATCTGAGATCCCAACTTCTCTGATCTCTTTACCTTCTATTCATCATTCTAAATGAGAAAAGAAATTTCTCACATATCTTACCATTAGTATTTTTGATACTTGTAGAACTTTTTCATATCTCTCTGTTGCTTTTATAACTACTGATATGATATCTCCTAGATCTTTCCTATACAAGCTCTCATTGACTCCAGAGCTTTTAGTTTTTTAATCAACAAGGCCTTTGTTAACAAGCATCACCTCAACATTCACAAACTGTTTATACCTATACTAGTCTATAAAGATGGGACTTTAAATGAGGCAGGCTAAATATTTGAGATAGTCTATATCATTATCTAATAAAAAATATATGTAGAATATACTCTTCTTGTGGTCTCAAGCCTTAGGAAGTAGGATTTGATCCTTGAGCTTACTTAGCTGAAATACTACAACTCTAAGATCAACTAGCAAAAGGAAGAGATGTTCATAATGTACTACTTCTCCTATTTCTCTAGCTGTCAAGAAGTATGCAAGACTGACCATTTGAAAGTGCAAGCCCTTAATGTGTGTTACTCTAGTCTCTTCTCTGAAGTAGTAGAAGACTTGGTTAATGAGTGTGTACTGATCTCCCCAAACTCTCCTATTAAAAAAAGTGACTACTTGTATATAACATAATTGCTTCCAGACCTCAAAACACTAGATTTCTATGCTGTTACTATAACTTCTCAGTGTTTTTCCTTGGCCTTTTGGCAAGCTTATATAGTATTGAGGAATATTCTATAACTCCTGTTGTATATTTAAGACTTTGAGTTAGTATTTGTCAAAGAAGACTTTAATACTCTTTCTGACTATTTCTGATGAGATCACACTATTGAACTGGTGCCTAATATAAAACTCAAAACCTCAAAGATTTACCTCCTATTACTGGCAAAGCAGTTGGAGCTTAATTCATTTCTTACAAAGAACCTTCATACTGGTCACATTTGTTCCTCTAAGTTCCTAATGTCTATACTGGTGTTTTTCATCAAGAAGAAGAATAGTTCTCTACAGTTGGTTCAGAATTATAAGACTCTCAATGCTGTTATAGCAAAAAATTAGTACTCTCTCCCACTAATCTCTAAGCTAATGTCTAAAATCCAAGATACCTGGTACTTTATAAAATTCAACAATATCTGTATCAAGCCTGAGAATAGATAAAAGGTTGTCTTCTGCACTAAATACAGTCTTTTTGAACTTCTGGTGATATTCTTTAACATAACTAACAGTCTTGCTACATTCTAAACTATAATGAATAATATTTTTAGAACCTCATAGCTGATAGAATTATAATAGTCTGCTTGAATAACATTCTTATCTTGTTAAGACTTAGGTTTAAAAAACTAGAACAAAAGACTACTCTTGTATTTAAATGAATAAGAGAACTCAATAGAGTTCCCAGTACAGACTATGGTTTATACATATGCTATAACTAGCCTATCCTAAAAACTATATACTTTGAGGCCAATATACTATTATTATACTGTATAATGTCATTTGTTCCAGAACTTTCTATCAATTTCACCATGTCATGTGATATCATGTTCTACTTGTCATTTAAGTTTTTTCAAAAAAAGAAAAGAAAAAAGAAAAGAAAAGAAATAATAAAAAGAAAAGAAAAATTAAAATAATCAAGTTCCTTATCAACAACTCTGACATATTTTCACTTGAACTTTGAAAGATCACTGAAAGGCTATACACAAGATTATTGAAGTCCTAACTAGGCATAAATTATTGCATCCTGAGAAGTGTAAGTTTAACAAGCAGCAGATTGAGTACCTTAGACTGGTAATCTTGGAAAACAAAGTGGTAATGAATTCTGTTAAAATAGCTGGAGTCTGTGACTGGTCTACCCTATACAATTGTATAGACATGCAAGTATTTAAAAAACTTATAAATTTTTATTATAGGTTTTTCTGTGGCTTTTTAGACATAGCTTGTCTTCTTTTTGATATCACTGGCAACAATATTACTTGGACTTAGGAACAAGAATGTACCTTTGTTATACTAAAGACAGCCATTACCAGTACTCTAGTTCTAGCCTTCCCATATACTTTTATACTATGTAAAGTCAAAGCAGATATCTTGGACTTTGCAACTGGAACAGTTTTGTCTCAGTAATTCAAGGAGAATAACAAGTAGTATCTAGTATTCTTTAGAAAATTTCTATCTGCAGTAGAGTATAACTATAAAATTTATAATAAGGAAATACTAGCAGTCATTTGAGTTCTAGAGGAGTAAAGACACTTTCTGAAAGATGTGGAAACTCTAGTAGAGATTTAGATAGATTACAAAAACTTGGAGTATTTTATGACCACAAAAAAGCTGAATTATAGATAAGTACAGTAGTTGTTGTATCTTGCCAGGTTTGAATTCAAGTTGCATCACTATTCTGGCTAGTTAATATCTAAAATATACTGGTGAGCTTTGATGCAATTAAATAGTTAAACTTTCTCTATCTAACTAGTATACCTCTTGAACCTAGAGTCCAGCTATTCTTCTTGACTAAGAAATAAGTTGTTCCTCAGTCAAGAATGGTTAGAGAGTAGAGTAGAAAGATAATTGAGTTCTAATATTACAAACTTAAGATTCTAGAGTTGGTTAGAAAAAAGAACCTTATATAGGGTTTACATAAAAGAACTCAATAGAAAACTCTGTACAGGACTGTTTACCTTATATACCCTAGACTAATAGTTTGTGCTACACTACACATAGCCTACTCTAAATAACTATATATCTATCTTAAGACCAACATGTGTGTTGTGGCAACTACCAGACACAATGTCCAATGATCTCACTAACGAGTAAATCTCAGAGTTGGATATCAAGTGGGGAATTCACAAGAGAACTCGATAAGGAGCCTCTTCTTAATTAAGGTCTTATTTATACAAATGGTTCATGGTCCATGCTACTACTAATTAAACCTGCCCTATAGTCCATGCTTCATTCTCATGCTTGCCTCAAGGCCACCATATTGTATACATGTGCCCTAGCGTCATCTTCCAGATCCTTCTACCACATTCTAGGCCTTATGACGTCA
>Ga0157363_1002916_pt1 | contig 15257 bp, 14 predicted proteins | sample AttsexASBM1_FD_111477 | JGI IMG/M metagenome (GOLD analysis project Ga0157363, IMG submission 111477) | Fungus gardens microbial communities from leaf cutter ant in Ribeirão Preto, State of São Paulo, Brazil - Atta sexdens ASBM1 | ecosystem: Host-associated > Fungi > Mycelium > Unclassified ...
TCTTGTTCTATACTTTATATTTTATTTTAAAAATTGAATGAATTAAAAAATGTATCTTAAGACTTTCGAAATAATTTGATATTATTTTATATTTTAGCACAAATTCATTGGCAGATAATAATCTATATAAGAAGTATAAAAAGCTACTTTCATGTAAGAGAAACAGATTTAAAATTTAATTAAAAAATATGTTTTCACTTTTAATAAAATTGTTTTAAATTTTATGTATAGATCAGACCATTGAAATAATACTCCTAGACGATTCGGATTTATATGCAGTTATTAAATATTTAATAATTTCAGAAAACTCTCGAAACTTAAGTAAAATATGGGTATCAGAATCAATAAAATGCAATTTTTTGTCACTTATGAATAAAACTTTTAGCTATTTCACTGATGTTATTCGTGTATTTAAATCTAAGCAAGAATTACTTACACCTCCTATATCTTATAAAATAAACGTAACATCCATATGGTCTGAAGATATTGCGGCTGCAAAAAATTTAGCAACATCCTTAGATGTATGCATATTTAAATTATATAGTATTATATAGTATTATTAAACACAGTATTATTAAATTGTTTTCAAACTATTTCATTAATGATTTTTCTTTTTAACAGAGAAATATTGTCCTCATAAATACGCTGGATTTCAATGAGACGATGATAGTTATGCCTTATATAGAAATGTTCAAGATTCTACTGTGTAATCTCAATTTTAATGAAGAACATTATATTAATGAAGAACATTATATAATAAACATGATAAAGCCAATATGTTCGAAAAAAAAGCCTGTACCCGCAAATCCGACTTATAATTACATGTTTTATGATGGTACATGGCAAAAGCCTGTACAAAATACTTATTGGTTACATAATAATACTAATATACTAAGAGCAAATGCAACAAAGTATATATCTTGCCTAATTTCAATCAATGATATAATGATATATGTTAAATTTAAGAAATTTAATAATGATTTCTAACAAATTTTCAATTTCTATATTATTCTAGAGATGATATAAGTAGATGTTTTGTATCAGCTAAAAAAGGGTTCGAAATCTGGAATGAGCTGTCCACTGAATCCAGAATGCAAATATTATCCAAGTTTGCATTTTTATTGGAATACATTAGGTATCTCAAATTAATAAAATTACTGTATCTCTTGTGCACACTTTATCTTATCTTTTGCTTTTTTTTTCTTTTTTTTTTTTAGTAAACCCGAATTGTCGGAAATAGTATTCAAATGGATAAAATTTCCACACTGGTATAAGAATTCATTGCAGCCTCAAAGTGGACGATCCTTGGTGGTAAGAATCCGTAAACCGAAAGGTGTCATCACACTTATGGAGAAGAGAGAAAAAAATCTGTTTCGCAAATTGACACAGAGTTTAATAATCGGCAATTCCGTCGTTGTGATATGTACCGCAAACTCGTGCAATATAATACAGTATTGCAATCTGTTTTTGTCATCTGGGATACCTCCAGGCGTTATAAATATGTTGACGTGCGAAGGCATAAAATCCTTAAATGAATTATGCTATGACGCGATCAATTTGAATGAAATTTATTATCAATTTACCGTAAGCAAGCAAATTGCAACCATGATTTAGAAATTTTATTGATCCTATACAGCACGAATTTCATTCCAGCAATATTGTAGCAACATTGCAACGTTCCAGCAATATTGTAGCAAGCTTCTGTGCACTGTTAGAAATGTAACCACGAGTTTCCTTTACGTGTAAATGAAGCTCGTGATTATGAACGAAATTAAAGTAATGAATGATTTAACTGGAAATTAAATTATATAAAAACGGTAGTTAGTTAAATGTAATGAACGTGTATATTAAATTTATTAAATTTAATGTACTTTTAATACAATTTTATGAAAAATACATTAAATTTCATAAATTTTCATGAAAAATACATAAAATTTTATGTACATGTACACAAATATACTTTTTAGTTATGTACATTAAATACATTAAATTTAATGTAATGTCTGAAATTAAGTTCAAATTGTGTAACTTAATTAAAAGTTAATGAAATTTAAGAACATTTTTAACAGTGTGGATCGTATTTGATACTTTTGACGAAGCTATCAAATGCTGATAATGCTCAAAACAGATTCCTTATACATATTCGATTTCATTTTGAGACTACTTATAATATTTTATTGTGGAATACACATACATCGATACTTTTATGTATAAAAAGATGATTTTTATCACTCATCAGAAATTTTTTTAAATTAAAGATTTACGATTGTATGTATTTGCAATTGTATTATACTTTCAATTAATGTAAAAAAAGATTATGCGTCGCGATTAATGATTAGAATCATCGTTTGTGCTCCAATATTATGTTTAATATTTCACTCACATGAACAGAAATTTTCCTTTTCCCCTTATATCCTTATGGAAGTATCCAATCTTCTACATTCGTAAATATTCGAATTACGTTAAAAAAAAATCGAACTTGTTAAAATGTATCCACCTGTAGACGCACGAGTCTATTACGTAAATGCCTGACGCGTTCACGTCAGTTTCACGTGGAAGTGCCTTGAATCTAACCTAACTTAATCTAACTTAATCTGCAGTCTACACTCCGTAGAAATTCAGAGCATTTCACAGCATTTGAGAGCTTTTTGTAGCTGCACCGTATTGAACTTCCAGCAGTTCTGATCTGTTTTCTGTTCCTGTACTAGACTGCACTAGTATTCTCTTTCTCACTTTCGACAAATATCAAACATATCTCATTTCAAGTTCCAAAAGTGTATACTAGTTCAGCCACAGTAAATAGACTTCTGGCATCTAAAATTAATGCCCGTATTCATATAACGTTTCGTGCTCTCCTATTGATAGACTGTGTAACGTCAACAATAGCGAAGTATTTTCTAACTCAAGTTGATGCAAACCCGATCGGGTCGAAAACGCTAATAGTCAAGCCTTATATTTAAAGCTTCCTTAAATTTATCTTCAGATTTAAATTTTCGAATTATTTCATTGGCTACTGAGCATCTAAAGATAAATTTAAGGAAGCCTCAAGTACAAAGTACTTTATTAGGTCTGACTATATAGGCATAAGAATATGATTAGATGTTGGAAAAGGAAAAAAAAATTAGATACAAATATTTTGCTAGAAAACAAACTTATCAGATTAGTTTTGAATTTTTGAACGTTTTAATTTTTCTTCTTTTTCTCTAATGTTTATATATAATCATCTAATTATATATATGTATCATTTCAAATGTGAAAAAAATTTCGCATTTATAAGAAATAGACTTAAAGTTGATCGCATGCTACTTTTAACACAAACTCGCGTGTTATTGGCTTGGCATAATGAGCAAGCTCGTCGACCAATCATAGTCGAGAGTCATGAAACGGCGGCCTAGCTATTAGCTCTCTCTCAGCTAGTTCTCGTGTTCTCGACTGTGATTGATGGATTTGCTTGAGTCGAGGGAGGTCTTTTTTTGTCTCTCATAACGATGGAAGCTTGCGGTTTGAGTTTACTCGGTTCTGCTCGGATCTGCTCGTCCGCCCGTCGTCGTTCATCGTGCGTGCTGAGTAAATTCACGTCCGAGGACGTTGATTATTTACCCTTTTTTCCCCTCCCTTTCTTTTTTTTTTACACTGGATTTCGCTACCCTTCGCGCAAATTCTTGACTGTGATACGAAACGGTAACTCCAGTCGAGAGTAACGTCTGTCACTTTGATGTTACGCACCGGTAACGCCCTGTAAACATCCGCAGGTATTAGTCACTCGATGGAGCTGGCGATATGAGAACTGTCTAAAGGATTGTGACAGATAGAGAAATATTCTTTTGACGAGATACGGGATACGTAACTCTTCGAGATCGAAATGGACAGCAAGGGAAGGAAAATCATCGTTTGTGACAATGGTACCGGGGTAAGGCTCATCTCCCATTTCCCTCGCGCAAGGGCCTCATTCTTAATATCTTAATTAAGAGAGGATGCACTGAATTAGACACGCGTTTCAAAACGATCGGATACTCTTACATATTCCGGTACCGATGCAGTTTTTCATTGCAGTTTGTCAAGTGCGGATATGCCGGCGCAAACTTTCCGGCCCATATATTCCCGTCTATAGTCGGACGACCAATAATCAGAGCTGTCAACAAAATAGGCGATATCGACGTCAAGGTATGTAGATACTTACGTTTGTTGCTTCAGGCTCGCATGCGAGCTTGTATGTAAGGACATACGGGGCCAGTAGCTGCATTTTTATTTTATCTCTATACAAGCGCCCTGATAGTTGATGTTCGATTTACTGATATTGATTATTATCAATCATTGATACTTAATCGTTTAATTTATCATAAAAGTTAACATACGTAAAGCAAATGATAAAACAGTTACATTTTAAACAGTTACATTATAAATATAAAACAAATCTCGATTTCGACTGTAATCAATTTATGGAATTGTATGAAAGATATAGAGAAATTTATATTTACGAAAAAAAAAGTTCTAAGAGATGTAATTTTTTGTGTATTGTTCAAGTTATATATAAAGTCTATGATATTTTAAGCTTTAAATTGCTTGAGCGTGTTTATCAGTATTTAGACGATTAATAAGAACAATTGTATTTTCAGCAAGAATATTGCATTCGTGTAAGTCTATTATATAGTATTACATCGTGTGCTCTCCCTGCCCCCCTAGCGCTTAAGTCCGACTGAAAATAATCTATGTGCTTGTCTCCACTGATGTAAATAAAAATCACAATTTGAGAGGCTAATGACGTTTACTAACCGAAAGGGAATATGTATTTGAAATGTAAGATGAACATTATTCATTTAATTATTCAATAAATTTATTAACAATTTCTTGGAGCTATAATATTATCGTTAAGTAAGTGATTTTATGTTGTATTTAATAAATGTGTTCATTGTATTGGATACAATGTTTTTCTTGCGAGAGATCTTACAAATTTTTTATCGACATAAATGTCTGTTTTAACAAAACAAGATGTGTCTACTAATATGTTTCTTAAGAATAATGTCGTTTACCTGCAATTGTGTTGGTACTTATGTACATGCTATATTCTTCCTATAATTATCTAATATATTTGTGTGCTTACATTTGCTCTCGTAGGATGTGCTTAACATGCCTGTAAGTTTATTGTACTTTTTTGATGCTATATATACATCAGTGTTTTAATGAAGAAGAATTTTTTTTTCGACTGTAGGTATGGGAGTAGTATCATATAATCCAGCAAACTTTTTCCAAAGTGCTTAGGTATACACATTTGGGAACTGATTTAACACAGAATACTTTCCTGATACAAATTCCATAATCTGAGTCTCACAGAAGTAACATATTATGTTATGATTTCTGTGCCAATTATATATTCTTAGTATTATATATTATATAATCTTAGTAAAAGGATGATTTCATAAATATTTATCTGATATCTAATACCAAATTTCATATACCAGGAATTATTTCAATTTTCTTTCTATCACACGTAATAAAAAGTTTTGTTATATACTTTTTGAATATTTACATAGCTATTTAAATATTTAGAATTTTTATACTATAAATATATTTACTATAAATATATAATGAAATAGTAATATCGCACGTCATAATGAAATCAACATAGTATATGTTAATGATATAGAGGTTTGATAATCATATTATTGTCTCGCAGGACTTAATGGTTGGCGATGAAGCAAGTAAACTTCGTTCTATGTTAGAAATAAGTTATCCAATGCAAAATGGGATTGTTAGGTATGTTTATATCTCAGATCAGATATTTTTTGTTTGATGAATCTCATAGTTGTACTATAATTAACAGAAACTGGGAAGACATGTGTCACGTGTGGGATTACACCTTTGGCAAGGAGAAAATGAATATTAACCCTAAAGAATGTAAAATTCTGTTAACTGAGCCACCAATGAATCCTATCACGAATAGAGAAAAGATGATAGAGGTAACATTGTGTAATCCAAAGAAAGTTAAATTAAAGTTATACGAATAGAAATCTTAATGAATTGATATTATTGCAGGTGATGTTTGAGAAGTACGGTTTCGCTGGGACGTACATTGCGATTCAGGCAGTACTGACATTATACGCTCAAGGATTGATCAGCGGTGTCGTTGTAGATTCCGGTGATGGTGTTACGCACATTTGTCCCGTATTCGAAGAGTATGCTTTGCCACATTTGACCAGACGGTTAGATATAGCCGGACGCGATATTACAATGTATCTAATTAAATTGCTACTACTGCGTGGTTATGCTTTCAATCATTCGGCTGATTTTGAAACTGTTCGAATGTTGAAGGAGAAACTATGTTACATCGGTTACAACATAGAAACGGAAGAGAAGTTGGCTCTTGAAACCACTGTATTGGTGGAATCCTATACTGTAAGTAAAATATGTAATATAATTTTATTAATATTTAAAACGAAACTTAAATTAAGTTGTGCAAATTATTTTATATAACATTTTCAGCTTCCTGATGGTCGTGTTATCAAAGTAGGTGGTGAAAGATTTGCAGCACCAGAAGCGCTTTTTCAGCCTCATTTGATTAACGTCGAAGCGCAAGGAATAGCCGAGCTAGTATTTAGCACAATTCAAGCAGCTGATATCGATATTAGAAGCGAATTGTATAAGCACATCGTTTTAAGCGGAGGTAGTACAATGTATCCAGGGCTTCCATCGAGGCTTGAACGAGAAATTAAACAACTTTATCTTCAAAGAGTATTAAAGAATGATACCACTAAATTGAATGTAAGTATGTCATATGATTAACAATACTCAGAGAGAGAGAGAGAGAGAGAGAGAGAGAGAGAGAGAGAGAGAGTGTGTGTGTATATGTACTACAGATGCTTATGCTATATAAATATTTTTATAGAAATTTAAGATAAAAATTGAAGACTCACCTCGACGTAAAGACATGGTTTTCATGGGTGGTGCTGTATTAGCGGAAATAACGAAAGATCGAGATTCCGTATGGATAACACGGGAGGAGTATGAAGAGAAGGGTCTTAGTGTACTAAAGAAATTAGGCTCCTATGAATCATAAAGAAAGTCATACACACAAATATAGGCTACAAAATTTTTAACGAGCAATCAAGCGTTTTTTATACTTAAAAAAAAACGTTCTTTACTTTAGTTAGATTGCGCAGCAGTTTTATAATTTGTTATGTAATTGTAAAAAGTACTTTAAAAGATTTACTAGCTGTTTGATACTAAACTCTAGTAAATTCATGTATTTTTTGATTATTAAATGTGATATAATTTCAAATAAGATACGACAAAGATAAAAGGTTTTGAAGAAGATACAGCTAAATATCATGGTTTCAATAAAACATTAAATGTGAACATTAAGTATTAATTTAATGAAAAAAAATTAAATTCGTGACTCTCATATTTCAGATTCGTTAAAAATATTTTATCAGTCAGATATAAAATAATGTTGCATTTAATATGTATTTATACATCTCTCAGGTAAACATTCAACATATCGATTAATTTTTATTGTTACTTACGTGTTATCTAATGAAGAACTTCATTCCTATTTCCCTGTATTTGTCAACCTTTTCTCTAAAAAGTGTAAATATAATTGAAATTGTAAAAATGATTTCGTTCAATATAAAACTATCTGCCTTTTTATTATAGTAATATGTAAAAATCTGCAAGATCGCCGTATGACTTTATATTTGAAATCCATCTCGTATACATATACGTTATGAAACATATATATATATATATATATATGTATATATATATATATATATATAAAACAAATTAATAGCCATTAATCTGTTGATGATTAAAAACTGTTTGAAATTAAATAGTTGAATTTTTATATATGAAATGTTAAGATATTTACAACTTTTTTTATTTTATACAATCTACTAAACAATAATGCATAGAACTAGAATAAAAACAGCGATGAAATTTTAATTTTATGATTATATGTTATATTGCAAACTATTTTACAATACAATGATTTTAATCTAATTTTTCATATTATCACTTATTTATGCTTATTTTTCGTGTAACATTTACATGCAAGTCTGCGATTATTTAATTTCAGTCAATCTATTACTGTTCATTATAATTTATACAAAAATATAATTATTTCATGCAACATATAAAAAATCTTACGATATAATACTTTTACGTTTATATTCTTTTATACAGCATGTGTAGAGAATAACATTTTTATAATCACTTTATAATCTACTTTCACTAAATCATGTTATTTTCTGTAAGAAGAAATATTTACTTTTTTTTAACAAATAATAAAGTTTATAAATTGGACATTTATTATACAAAATCTAATACTTTAAAAAGTATACATTCTCTAAACATTGAAATTTTTTGATTAAAATTCTTTTGATTAAAATATATAAATTGAAAGAGATGAAGAATTTTGGATATTGTGTGTGTGTGTGTGTGTGTGTGTGTGTGTGTGTAAAATATAGAATAATTTCTTAAATTTCATTTGATTGATAGAAATAAATGTATTACACAAAGAAATTCCACGTTTTTATTGTATAAAATAAAAGATTGATGAACGATATGAAAACGATATTGTTATTTCATATAATAAATCTACAACAGTCTTTATTATGTTTTTCCATGTGATCTTTATATTGTATAGGATATACACATTTTTATGTACGAATAAAAATAACAGTATAATTTGGTATGATACAGCGTTTAGCGTTTAATTAGATTGTAATGTGTAACAAGAGATAAATGTATATGTATCCAATTTTTGTTAAAGATTTGTACAATTGGATTATGCGACAGCATTGGCGTTTTTTCGTTATGCAATCAGAAGCAATCTTCCTGAAGACAAAGATAGCCTCGCTTCTAATTGGATAACGAAAAAACGCCCCACATTACTGTATAACAAATAATAGGCTGTTATATGAAGAGAAAAAGGATAATATGTAAATGGTGCTGCAGCCATGCGTGCTTCAATCGAAGTTCCTTGTCCAAGTGTATATAATTGCTATAACACTCACTTATATCATAAATGGCTTTTAATATAACGGTTCGTCTCCCCCAATTCGCAAGCTATATAAGTCGATTATCTTAAGCAAATAAAAAAAGAAAAAGGTAATATACAAAACGGTTTCACTTACATTGTAATGGCCGTTCTATAATTCCTACAGTATGTAACAATACAAACTTGTTTTTACAATAATCATGTGAAGACACTTCGAGATAGTGAATAAGGAATTGGATGGAAAACATTGAAGTTCTTTTTTTTTTTCATATCAATTCACATTTAAAATGTGATCGGCTTATTCTTGCATTGATCGATACAAAAGTTCGTGAAACGCTTAAGGAACTTTGGATATTCTCTCTTATAAACGGCTCGTAAAACAGATGCTGGAGCCCATCCACCTGGATTTACTAAAATTTAAATCAAAATAATAGTGCATGAAAAAAAACAGGATATATAACAGGATATATACAAATATTCTCATTAATTAAATACTTGGATACAGAAAGAAAAAATAAAAGCTGTCAAAGCTTTTTTTTACAGATGTTTTAAACATTACAATTACAATATATAATAAGAACAATTAAATCGTTGAGCATCAATATATACTAACCAACTGAACAGTACGTTATTTTACACGTAATGTTCTCCCTTTTTATTTCCTCCTCGTCCTTCGGAGGATCAATAAATGTTTGGCATACGAGACAAACCGTCAAGTAGACTCTCACGCATTTACCCGCGTTTGGCTGCAACGATAATTTCATTTAACGTGTTGAAACTTATTCAAAGCAAAGAAATTTTTATATTTTTAAACGTATAATACATACCGGATGATCGGGATGTTCAGTACTGTGATTGCAGACTATCCATAAATCGTGAGCGTCGCGATCCTGATCATCGGACACACGACGTATGTGCGACCAGAACAACGCGTCTCGTTGGCTCGCCGGCCAGATACGTTTGTGCGTTTGCAGAAATAATAATGTGTCCTTGGAAATATTTTCGATAATTGCCATGTTCTCCAAAGTGGCTTCCCAACCGCTTCTATATTCGGGACTGAAAAATATTTCGCAGACTTCGTGACCGGTCACCCCTTTAACGACGTGACACGCTTTGAGAGGGTCTACAACCAATCCATCGGCCTCCTCCTCCCGTCGGTACATCCGCATATCACCATCTTCGGCGAATAATTGCCAACCACCCGCTCCGCCTACGCCGAGCCGAGCGTAATGCAGCTGTTCCATTGTAATTTTTTCTATCTACAAATTGATAATATGAAGTAATAAAAAGTTTGATACAATGAATATGATTATAAATAATTAGCAATTACTGTTTATATTTGGAATTAATATTGTTAGGAACTTATTTATCGTATATCTGATATCAATAATATTACAATTAATTGATGTTACAAATTAATTTTTTAATAATCATTAATATGCGAGTAAAATTTCAAAGTATTATAAATTAGAAAAATGCAAAATATAAAAAGAGATATAATTACTTCTGGCCATAGCCTGTGCGTAGATGCTGTTGTGGTGGGGGATGTCAAAATTGAGACAGATTTCTGTTTTAAACGATCTCTTAACTGATTCTCCTCCTCGATTTTGTCCAAACCTGTCTCAACGGCATCATAAAATTCTTCATCGCAAAGAGCACTGTGCGGACCTTCCTTAAAAATTAAATTTTAAATGAAAAAGTGTTATTGAAAAAAGTTATAATGCAAGTTACTATTTCTCTGAATCTTATAATTCATTATAAACATAAACGCATAAAGAAATTCCAAGAACATTTAAATATCTTTTCTATGTACAATTAAGGTCGCGTTCAAAGAGCGCGTTATTAACGTTAATGCGTTTTATTTTAGTCTTATTTTACGTATCCAACGAATGATAAAGATACAACGACACAATAGCATTGATAACACGCGCTCCAAACGCAGCCTAAGACTCACATTATAAAACTTGAACTTCAACTTCATTTTTTAATATTAAAATTAAAATGATATACACAAATGTTTATACGAAGAGTAAATACATAAGTTTTACTCTTTGGTGGTCTGGAGAATACTAAGCAAGTAAAAGATTTCCAAAGTAGTGACCTAATTCATAATTGCGAAATATGGCCAGAAACGCATTTCTCTTACTTTCTATCACATAAGCGCTACTTATGTCTACAGAGAAGTTCAATGTATTGTTATAACAGATTTATTATAAATAAATAATTAAAAGTATTTATATAAAAATATTTGATAAGAAAAGACCCACAGATTTGATCAAAAAATTTAAGAAGAAAGTAATAATAACTGATTTTTATATATAATGTCCTAATTCGCGAATCAAAATACCAGCAAGAAATAAGTTGTAGGGAAATAAGTTGTAAAAGTACTTGTCATTTGTTGTTCCGAGCAATAGTTTTTGCGGCATAAAAAGTTAAAAACGACCATTCATCAATCATAATCTATAATTGGCTAATTTTTTAACATTTATATCTCAAAAAACTATTGGTTGACACGACGAGTGACAAATACTTGTATAATATTTTTTTTTAATTTACTTATTGTATTTTGATTCAAAAATTTTGGAACACTTGTATATATATGAATAGAAATAGAGAAAATTCTGCCGAATTCTTATCATCAAAAATAATAATATTAAGTGATAGTTATAAAAAAAAATGGATAATTATATATAATAATAAAATGTATAAATATATTGAAGTATAAAATATTTTTCTAGCGAAAGTGATACACATTGAAGTCATCAATTTCTATATATCTCCCTCGTTTTTATTTCTTTTAAAAGCTATCACAATGATTATATAAGATAATTATATATGTGCTGATAATGTATTATATAATGTAGTGGACAACTTGAACAGATACATGATGTCCACATATCATTGTTGGAGATCTCATGTACAAAAAAATATTTTTAATTCTTAAATTTTTTACTTGTTTTCTATTTTATTATTATGCTATATTATATTATGAAAGTGTATATACAATGTACAATTATGAATATTTTGTATATATATATATATATTTGTGTAACTTAAAAATTTTAAAATAAGAATTTCACTAAATAGAAATTCAGGACGACGCATGACTTTGTGCGGAAAAAAGCGGTGGATTCGACAAAACTCGGATCCAATCCCTTTCATTCCATATGCTACGATTTATTTACATCATGTTTTTCGATTTTAAAAACGAATACTTTACTTAAAGTAAGATTGTGTAGTATGAAATTGTAATTTCGAGAACAATAAATTAGTTCACATACATAAATTCATACAAATTGAAATGGTACACAGCGATGAGATTGTGAAAAAAAAAGAACTCACCTCGTAATCAGGACCTCCGTGTATAACAACCCTAGGTCTCGGAGAGCCGTTATGATGCATGGCAATTTGATCTTTCAGAGCTTTATAAAGTTCTTGCAATTTTCGTTTCTTTTCAACTTCCTTCTCCCATCTACGGCGCCATGCATCTTCTCGCTGTACCATTAATTCGACGCAATGTTGTAAGGTCGCCAACACCCCTTCACTAGTCGCTTTAAATGTTATCGCTTCCCCTTTGAAATCCACCGATTGTTCGGCTGGATTAAACATCTCGATTACCTTTTCTGAAATTTATAGCAACAAAATTAATGAAATATGTTAAAGCTCTTTTCCTATCTATTTCATATAATAATTATAATTATATATTTAAACTTGTGCATTATATATTTACATCATAAATTTATATTATAAATTTATTCTAAATATTTGGAACAAGAGACAGAAACATATAAAAAATTTACAAGTTAAAAGGTATTACCTTCCTTAGAAATATTCTTGGCATTTTCTGCACAATTGTCGAAATACTTCTGCAGAGTATCGATCTGCTTGATTAGAATATCTCTAAACGTTTCAATTTCGGCCAACTTTTCCTTTAATCCTCTAATACCACGTTTAGTAAGGCTACCGGCGCTCGTTGTCGATTGTGTATTTGATACGAGCGAAATAGCACTACCGTGTCGTTTGAGACTATTCTCGCTTCCATAGCCGGATTCTGACTATTTGCAAATAAAAATTGCTAATCATCGAGCATAAATTTTTTTGGTGGAATTTTTATTTATAAAATATTGATCAAATTTAATAAAATACATGAAGTATATAATAAAAAAAGATTGCAATATTTAAGACAAGAGACTTTAGCACATAATAATTGTATAATTGTATATTAAAATAATTGTATAATTTCTATTAATATAATGTAACAAAAATAAACTATTATCTGGAGACAAGATAGTGTTTTGGCGCTATATCATTACCTTGTAAGATTTTAAGACATCTACCCATCGCTGTTTCTCTTCTGGATTATTTGCCCTTAAATACCAAACCAAACAATCGTTTACGGACACATCGAATCTACATTCGTCAAACTGATGTGCCTGTTAAACAGATAACTAACTTAATGTAATGATTTATTATCATGACGCACTTTTTTGCATCACTTCGACTTTTTGTGTTTACAATGTTAAACATACATATTTGCTAAGACATAGCTCATCTTGCATGACCTCTTACCTTGATATTAGCTTTATACAAACTAATTGAACCGCGACATCCATATCCGCTGTCCTGCTCAGATTTGTAATAAGACAAAGTACCATCTTTGAGTACAATAAATCTAGTTTGCCAGCCATGTATGTAATTTGTCCATTTGGATAGTGTACCCTGAAGTTCTGGAACTATGACTCCATCAGAGTCATCATCATCGCCGTCGATCTCGGCATCAACGATGCACTCGGTGTCCTCATTATTGAGGCCCCGTGGTGTTTCCACCAACTCATCAGCCATTCTCAAAGAATCTCGATTGCGACAAATCACGATTTAGCGCTCGGCCGAGAGTGCACTTCCTGACATTGCCTGAAAGGCGAACACGGAACTGCGAACTCAAAAAGGCCGCGCGTGAAGACAATAACTCCGGACTCTGGTAAACCTTGGTCCAGGTGGGAAGTGGAGCAGAGATTCACGAACGGGACAGGTGAGACGGGTCAGCGAATTGTCACGACGAGACGTCTCAAAACATTGCCTTTGACAACTGTCGTACATAACCTGTATATCAAAATCTCTTATCAAGTGAAACATCAATCGAGAGGAAAGTGCTGGTATGGCTGGTATACTACACAAGTAGATACACACAAGTACGCGTTAAATATGATGGGTCGGGGAGAGGGATGAGAAGGATGATATGAAACAGTTTTAGGCTGTATTTTCATGCAGAAGCTCGACGCTCATTTTCAATGGCACAACAGGTCACGTGATCAAATTGACGAATAGCATCAATTTTGATCACATGACCTGTTTTGACGCTGAAAATGAGCGTTGAGCGAAAAAGCAGCTTTATCGTAAATTCTCAATCGTAGCTCATACATACCTTATGCTGCGGAAAAATAATACACATTTTGTACCACCAGGAAATGTTTCATGATTCGGTTTGATGTAGTTATTGGTCGCAGCGTAGCCACTCACAGCGACCGTTGTGATTGGAATTTTTCCTCTTAACCCAACCAATCAGCAAGTTTTGTGTTGAATCAAATTGATCGCATTCAGCAAACTCAATTTGATGTATTCTTCTGGATCATCCAATAGCAGCGAGCGCTCACTCAACAGTTGAATCTGCTATATGCAGACGGTGGAATCCACTGGAATCCATATTGGTAGAAACAGGCGAAATACGGCCTTAAACCACAGTTTACCGCACATTGAATAACGTGACTAACGCCATCTTGGAATTTCAAATGTGCACCGTTGACACCGTGACAAAAATGGCGCCAGCGCGCAGCGACTTCAGATTTCAAACATGCTGAAACAATCAGCTTTTTAGAATTATATAAATACATATAAGACTGAGAATTTAAAAAAAAAAACTCCGATTCGGAGATCTTTAGTGAGTAATGAAATATTGCGCACCACTCTTTCGAGTTGTTAGAATAATTTCTCTTTCGCGAAGTAGATTTAATTTCCATTTGATATTTATATTTTTTTATTACGAAATATCGGAGAATATCTTATAGTGATATAAATAAATTCATTCTCAGTAAAAAACTTTTTCAACTAGGGATGTATTCTCGACGGGTTAAATAATAAATATATACATTAATGTACTCTTTCTTGATAGGATTTGGACATTCTTGGCGAGCAAATAAAATATAATTCTTTCAAAAAAAAAAAAAAAAAAAAAAAAAAAAAAAAAAAAAAAAAAAAATAAAAAAAA